>Ga0315907_10000505_pt1 | contig 56230 bp, 47 predicted proteins | sample LakEriMetagenome_3_FD_203525 | JGI IMG/M metagenome (GOLD analysis project Ga0315907, IMG submission 203525) | Freshwater fungal communities from buoy surface, Lake Erie, Ohio, United States - Buoy 12 MA123 | ecosystem: Environmental > Aquatic > Freshwater > Lake > Lake biofilm | place: USA... | reverse complement strand
ATAATAAACTGAAGGTGATTAAAAGGAGAGGCTATGGATTTAGAAACTTTAAAAACTTTAGTCTTAGATGTTTATTAAATTGGCATTTTGCTAGTTGATTTTACATGGTAAGTTCGGAAGAACCTTAAATGATACCAATCAAAGAGTATTATCTTTTAGAAGCACCGCGCTATAATTTGCCGTTAATTCAGGTTCCTTCTGGTGAATATTTTTCATGGGAGATAATCGTAATCATAGCAACGATTTCCATATCTGGGGATTTTTACCAGTCAAGAACCTGATTAGCTGTGCAGTTTTTCGCTTTTTCCCACTGCATCGCTTTAGCTGGTTTTCTGACTTCTGTTTTCCGGCAACCTCAAATACCAGGATAAATGTAAAGATTTATTAAAATATAGTGTAGGATACAACGTTTGTGGCGGGGTGGTGTGTATCCTTTTATATTGGGAAATGTGGTAGAGCGTCCCAACCCTGATCGCAAAAACCGCCACAAACGACTCCCAACTGTATCTGTCCCTTTTAGAACGCCAAATAACTGTGGAGACTTGCTATGACTGCAACACCTGGTCAAAACACACAATCTTCGTCAGCCACTTGCTTGAAAAAACCAGATTTTCGTAGGGAAACTCGCTTAGGATTAGTGCTTTATGGTGGGGTTTCTCTAGCAGTTTATATGAATGGTGTTTGTCGAGAATTTTATAACGCAACAAGGGGTCGGGGGATTTATAAATTAATTAAAGCACTGACAGATTCAGATATTGTTGTTGATATTGTATCGGGAACTTCAGCGGGAGGAATTAATGGAGTTCTCTTGAGCTATGCAGTTGCTAATAGCTACGAAAAAATTGTAGTTGACTTTAAGGAATTTGGAGATATTTGGCGAGAAAGTGGAGATATAAATAAATTACTGCGTCCGATCAAAAAAGAAAATAATCAGACCAATGTCAACTCTCTTTTAAACGGCGAGGGATACTATCAGGAAGAACTTTTTAAAGCTTTTGAAAAAGCTGGAAATAACCAACAATCTGCTCCTGATGGAGAATGGTATTCAGAGTTTAACGAATTAGATTTGTTTATCACTGGCACTGATGTTTTAGGAAGAATCTATAAAACCTTTGACAACACTGGAAAAGTCATCGAAATAAAAGATAATCGTTGCGTTTTTCATCTTAAATATCGAGAAGATCAAGATTTTGGAGATCCTTTTTCTACGACAGATAAAGATACTCAACAAGCCTTAGCTAAACTCTGTCGAATCACCTCTTGTTTTCCCCTGGCTTTTCCCGTAGTACCTGTCGAAATCAAGTCTGATAATAAGGTAGATAACCAACTACAAGAATGGGGAAAGCTTTTGAGAAATCGCATCCTTCCGCAAGAACCTCCAAAAGAGGGATATAAAATCTATTTTGTTGATGGGGGAGTTCTAGATAATCGTCCTTTTAGTTATACCACTGAAGCCATTTATTATCGTACAGCAGATCGTCCTGTCAATCGTCAATTATTTTATCTCGATCCCAATCCGGAAAGCTTTGTTGACAGTACCAAATTTAAAGAAATGGAGCAACCTACTGTTTGGGAAGTCATCACAGGTTCTCTAATCAGTTTACCCAGATATGAAAGTATTAGCAAAGATCTTCAACAAATCAAAGGTATTAACGACAAAATTCGTCGCTATAATTTGTTATTAAAAAGTGTTGATGAAGAAGTATCTGAACAAACAACAGAAGCCAAAAATCGTTATTGGAGGTGTCGTTTAGTCAGTTTAAGAGATAGTGTTCTCTCCGTAATTTTTGACAATCAATATTTTGTTGGAAAAGAACAAGAACAGGAAGAACTATTAGAAAAAAGTGCCAGTTTATTGACCCAATTTATTAATAATTCTGAGGAAATTAAAAAGCGAGAGGAAACTTTAAACTCCCTAGCTCAAGATGTTGAAAATCTAGATATTCAATATGCTATTAGAAAACATAACTTTCTCTTGTCCCAAATTTACTCTCTGATATCTGATGCTATTACTAAAGATACAGATGATATTACCAAATATACAGAGTTGAAAAATTTAGCCAATAAAATCACTTGGCTGCTAGAGTTGCTCAAAGTCATTGATCAGGTTATCAAAGAAGTGATAAAATCCGAACCTGTTCGACAAAAATTTTATCAACTCATCACAGAAGAGGAAGAGGACAATAATCAAGAATCTGTAAATTTGAAGCGCAAAAAAATATATGATTATCTATTAACGTTGTTGCGTCTTATCTTAGATAGTCAAGATTTAGCCGATGTTACCGTAGAAAATCTCAAAGAGCTAGATTTTGACAAAATCAATTTTATCCGGGGACAATTACGGAACAGGGTTAAAGTTATGGCTCTAGATCAAGATTGGGAAGCATTAACTATAACCAAAGGTGAAACAATATTAGAAAAAATAGAACAAGCTTCTGCGAAGTTGTTAACTGAACAATCGGAGAATGTAGAATCAGCAATTGGCAAATTTGAGAAATTTCAGCTAATTGATCAAGTAATATATCCCTATCAATATTTGTCCGATGTCCAAAACAACAGTCTAATTAAACTTGTTCGTATTTCTCCCAATGATGCTGATAAAGGATTTGGCAAAGATAAGGGACTTGAAGAAAAATTAGCTGGAGATCAATTTCGTGCTTTTGGAGGCTTTTTTAAGAAATCTTGGCGTTCTAATGATATACTTTGGGGACGGTTAGATGGACTCAACCGTATTGTTGATGGGTTATTAACTTCAGAATCCTTAAAAGCCTTCTCTGGAGTTGTAAGTCGCCAAATTAAACTAGAACAATTCTCAGGAACTCAGGAAGAGAAAATTCAAGAATACGTCAAGCGACTTGTTGATGAATCTTTTCCCGTTGATGAATCTTTTCCCACAGAAACACAAACAGAAAAAAATGAGCTAATTCAAGACTTAATTAAACTTGCTCAACCTAATACAACCCTTGCAAAAGAAGAATTAGAAGAATTCTTAAATAAGCTTGTCAGTTTAGGACATAGTGCTATTCTTAAGGAAAATTTAGGGAATGTATTCAAAGACGCAATTTCTGAACAATTGGAATGGAATCAACAAAAAATTGACTCAACTCCTGAGCCAAACTACAAATATGTTGGTGGCTATTTTGACAAAGCAGTAACTCCCTTAGCTGCTGCAAAAATTGCTCAACGTTCCCTAAAAGATTTAAAAGGGAAAGAAAAAGAATACTTCCTGGGTGAATATGGAGTTGGTTCAGAAACAATAGTGAAAGATATACCTTCTAATATTCTCAAAAGTTTAGGCACTCGGTCAGCGATAATTTTGAGTGATATCATAGAATCTAGTAAGACTGGTAAGCGACTGCTGAGACTTCAATCTTATCAGCTTCTCAAACAAATTCTGAATATATACTATTTCCTGTCCCAAAGAAGTAGTCCCAGCAGCTATAAAACACAAGCCTCTCCCCTCATCTCTGCTTTGAAATCATTGCTTCTTTTTATTATTGGATTTGGAGTAATAGCCTATCTACTAAATGTATTACCAAGATGGGCTGTGTTGACCATTGCAACCTTAGCATTACTCTGGATAATAAAAAGCTTATTGGGACTATTATTCGGGAAGACCTCTAAATAACCGCTGGCAGCTGTGCCAAGGAAAAATCAAGGTCCTGTAGGAGTTGCCATGGGGGAGAGAATCTGGTTATTAAAAACTGATTATCTATTCCCTCTTTTGCATGAGTGCCTGTTGCATGAGCGCCTCTCCTCACTTACTCACTTACTCACTTACTATCATTTTTATTATTCGGGAACCGTCCACCAAGCGAGAGCAAAAGCTTGTTCTTTTTCATTAACTTGTTGACGATATTGAACCCGAATTTTATAGTTTCCAGAGATGGGGACAGGACAAAAAATATGCTCTAAACTATCGCTATCACTCAGGGAAGCACAGGTGTATTTATTATTATTATCCTCCTGGGCAGGTAAAAGATAAACATCTAAATTATTCAGGCCGCGATCCTGGAAACTTTCATCGAGATCATAGAGATTATTGCGATTAGTATCGATTAGTTCTACCAAACGATCCCAAGCCAAAGTTATCGAAACAAAACTATTAGCTTTTAATGGCTTCTCTAGGGCATAATCTTGATAACTATTAGCGGTAACTGTAGCGTAATCCCAACCAATAGCAGGAATAGATTCTGCGGCGGACCATTGACCATTACTAAACTGTTGGTAGGCGCGAAAAGTGTTAAGATGTCCCGTCCCCATCTGCATATCTAAAGGAATTTTCGGGTCTTTATAAGCATCGGACTCTAACCAAGTTTTTTGGTCTTTAGTTAAGACCGTCCGTCTCATACCTAATCGTAACCCATCGCCCTTATCTTTAATTTTATCGGCAGCATTAAGCATTACTGCTTTCATCACTTGATGATGACGAGAATCGAGACTCCAATGGGGATTTTTTTGATTAATTTGTTGATCGCCGTATTCTTGTAAAAGTGCCACCGATGCCGTAATATGAGGAGCGGCGAAACTGGTGCCACTAACAGTATTTAATTTACCTTTGAGGTCATAAAGCTCTATTTTATTGCCGGGAGCAACTAAATTAATTGACCGTCGCGAACCATCATTAATTTCCCGTTTAATTAAACTGCGACCAATACCCACCGGCAAAGCACTAATATTAGCAAAATCAACTTTAGTGAATTTTCCTTCTCTTGTCGCTGTATAAGCGGTAGTAATGCCGTTAAAATGATCGGTGGGAATGGGAATTCCTCCCTTACCTTGATTACCAGCAATTACATAAAGAACATCCTCAACTCGCGATGACCAATCAACACATTGAGTTAATAAAGCTTGACCATCTAATTTTGGTTCCTGTCGCTGATCTCTTTGCAAAGATTCCCCAAAACTAAAGTTAATTGCTCGCACATCACCGCTATTTTGTCGGGCAATATTTTGACTGGTAAGACATTCTTCCGGTTGTCCGCCGCGTCGCAAAGAACCCACCGCCCCCGAATATAATCTCGCTTTTGGGGCCACTCCGGGGATTTTTTTATCATCACTGACCATCACCGTTGCCACCATAGCGGCGTGATTATCGAGATAGGTGTTGGGTTTGGCAATTTGATCGCGAAAAAAAACACCAGCTAATTTATAGGGAGGCTGCCAAGCTGCCACTTTATCATAACCGAACTGAGCCGGTCGGCCGATTTCCACTTGACCGATGGCAATTTTTCGCCCTAATAAATTATAGGGTTCCGCCCGCAGGCGATCAGCATAAATTCCCTGTTCACCGATGGAATTAGAAAGAACTAGGGAAGGAAGGAGAATTATCGTTACTACTAACCCGACGACAAACCAAAATCCTCTTTTCATCATCAGCAATCCTGCGGCAGTAAGGTGATATCGATCCATTTTAAGACAGAAATCTCAGAAAATACCTAAATCTCTTTTTTGGCTAGGCGGGATGGTAATAAAAAGCCACGGACAAGATTAAATAGGTGGCTAGTAATAGGGTTCCATCTAACCAATTGGAACGACCAGTAAAGCTGATTAAATTAGTGACAACCACCGCTACAATCAAAGCCACCACGTTAAAGGGATTAAAATTTAAATCCATCGGTTGCTGCCAAAATTGACCGATAAAAACTAATAAAGGTGCTACGAATAAAGCCACCAATAAACTATCACCCATAGCCACGGAAACCGTTAAATCCATCTGATTTTTTAGGGCTAATTGAATGACGGTAACTATTCCAGAAACATCGCTAATTAAAGGAATGAAAATTACCCCGATAAAGAGAGGAGTGAGATTAAATCCTTCCATCACCGATTCCACTACATTAACAAATAAATCTGACTCATAGGCTACAGCTACGGTGGAAGTAAGCAGCACAAGTAACCAAATCCAGACTTGAGCTTTTTCTTCCTCACTAACCTGATTGTCAGGGGTATTTTCATTACTTAATCCCACTTCGTAGAGATAGCTATGGGTTTTGAGGGAAAATAATAAAGTTAACCCGTAAACTATTAATAAAACCGTAGCGGTGACTAGGGAAAGACTGAGAATATCGGCAACTTCCACCACCTTAGAAGTATATATTACCAAAGTTGGTAAAGCGATCGCTATTACTGCTAAAGTCATGGAAGAACCATTTACCCGCGCTAAAATCGGTTTAAATTCTTGCTCTTTGTAGCGAATTCCTCCCGTGAGCATTCCCATGCCCATAAATAATAATAAATCACTGAGAATACTGCCGGTAATACTGGCTTGTACGATGTCCACCAAGCCTTTTTTTAGGGCAATTAAGGCAATAACTAAAGTGGTAGTATTGCCAAAGATAGCATTAACTAATCCTCCCAAAGTTGGCCCGGTGACTACGGCAACTCTTTCCACAGCCGTACTTAACCAAATTGACAGGGGAATGATCGATAAAGCTGCAGTGATAAAAATAGCTTGATCTCCCCAATTAAGACGACCAGCGATCACCGATAGAGGAATAAATAATAGGAAAGCAAAGGAGACAATTTTTCTTAAATTCATGGGTTATTAATGGCGATTTCTCCCACCATTCCCGCTTCAGCATGACCTGGAATAGTACAGATTAATTTATACTTACCGGTTTTGAGAGGAACTATCACCCATTCTGCCTGTGCATTAGGTTTTAATTCTAGTTCGTGAATTGCCCCTTTAATCTCCACTTTTCCCGCTTCAACTTTCTGAGTCCAACTAGCATCAGCGAAGTCTTTAGCGGTAAAATAATGTTTAGTGGGACTGGGATTATCGAGGATTAATTTGTATTTTTGTCCAGCAATAAAGTCTAATTGACTAGGAAAGAATTTTAATTCTCCTTGCCCGGAGCCTAGACTAATTTTAACTTCTAGAGGGGCAGAGCCAGCGAAGGCGGGAAAAGTTACTAACCAACAACTAATTAAAACTATTACTACTGCCCCAAATTTTTGATAGATATCCTTGGCAGCGAAGTAGGGATTAGAATTCATTTTGCTCCTCCAGCTTATAATAGAGAAAATCCGGCGGCTTTTAAGTAGCTAGACACAATCAATTACACATATCTAACTACTTCTTGTCTTTTGCCTATCCTAACCAAGAAATTAATTCTTCACGACTACTTAGGATAACTTTACAACAAGTGATGATTCTGACTGGCTCTCTTCCCTTCTATCCCTTAAAAGTCCCTTGGCCATGGTTAAAACCTCGGGACTTCTAGCCACTGTCATTTAAATCGACTAAATTAATCTAAGCTATCGGGAGAATGGGGATAAAGTTGTTCTGCTTCCGGACAATCTTCCGAGACATTAATATCAGGATTCGTCCGCGACACCGATGCCAGTTTTCTGCTCACCGCACCGATACTTTCTAAACGCACCATTTCTTCCCAAGAACTAATCTCGTCTTCTTCTTCTGTTTCGTAGCGAATGGTGACGAGATCGCTTTCTAGATCGATAATACGAGCATTATCAATCCATCTTTGCTGATCGCGCAAGAAAATGCAGACTTCCTGACCATCCATACAGAATTGATAAATCTTGCGGTGTAACATAAATTGCTCCTAAACAACTTCTTTTGTTGGATTTAACTAACGGGAAGTGACAAAATGCCAATCTTAGCAATAGCTCAAAAATTCCCGCGGATAACACAAAAGGGAGAAAAATTCCGCTAGTAGTGGCAAGAATGGGTAAGAAAAGTCAGGTTTCCAGTTTGGGGCTACGTTCTTCAAAGACATCGATTCGATTAATAGACGGCCTCGGCGATCACTAAAAAATCGCCCTTATAGAGTCATTGTTACATAAATTTTCACTTCATAACAGTATCTGTGGATGGAATGGGGTGATGGGGTGATGGGGTGATGGGGTGATGGGGGAATTTCAACTAAAACCTCAACACTTAACCCCCTAACACCGATGCTGATTTAAAATAGCCATCATCTTTTGGGCCACCGCTGCTGTTTGTTCGAGCATGGCAAAATGACCACAACCGGATAACTCAATCACGTTGCCGCCAGTTTCAAACAAAGGATGAAAACTGGCCAGATGGTTAACGTACTTAACTTCCATAATCGTATCCTCTTTCCCCGCCAGAAAATAGACCGGCTGCGGGAGACGGGAGACAATCTGTGGTAAGAGATGAACTTCGCTGATAGTGGTGGTTTCCAAAAGTGACCCTAGGGCCGCTTGGTAATCGGCCCGGACAAAATCAATCACTCGCTGTTTGCCCCATTTTTTACTTAGGGTTTGCTTGACCATCATCCGCGAGAATAAAACATCAATCAAGGGAACACGGGGCAACCAAGGCGGTCTTCTCTCTAAGATCTGTCTTCCGGCTTCCCGAAATCGCTCAAATTCCTCCTTTAGATAGATGCCGCCGCCGGCATTCATACAGATTACCCCTTTAATGCGTTCAGGACAGCTATCCGCGGCCCACAAAGCAACACTACCACCGAGGGAATGACCGACTAACCAAGCAGCATCGAGGTTTAAGCGGTTAAGAAGGGTAATAACGTCTTGGGAGTAGGATTCAAGGTTATAACTGCTAGGAGGACTGTTAGAGGTGATTTTTTGGGAGTCGCCAAAGCCCCGGAGATCATAAACTAGACAGGGATAGTCTGGGGAGAGAATATCTACCAAAGGCTGCCAGTAGTGACGACTCAGCAGCCAACCGTGTATAAAGACTAAAACCGGTTTATCCGCTTGGGGCGAAAATAACTCGTAACTGTGGGATACTCCCGATATGTCGATGGTAGGCATATAATCAATCTCAACCTAAGTTAAACCGTTGATAGGGGTTACTAGGGAAACTTCTAGAGAAAAATCGGTGTATTTAGCCTTGTTTATAGAGCAAAATCAGGGAAGCTTAGGATTTTCCCTGATAGCTGATCAATCAATGCTATAGACAATTTCAAAAGCTTCTACTTTAAGTATAAAACACTGGGGATACCTCCCTAAAATAGGATGAGAACCCTAGACTAGGATTTATCTATGAAATGCGATCGCTTTTTGACTCTTTCCCTCGTGTTAAGTCTGGGATTAGTTTTTCCCCCTTCTTTACCCGCTCAAAATCCCCCCGCTACCACCTTTCACCCGGGTCCTTGGCAACCTGTTGCTAGGGTGAATATGAGTCGTCCCGTGGAGATCAAAATTATCAATCAAACCGATATTGACCTCAATTATGACCTATCGGCCAATATTAATTCCTCTCCCCAATTATTATCTCCAGGTGCGGAGACAACCCTAAGAGGTTTCGTAATTCCAGCATATATTCTGATTAATCGGGCTAATGCCGCCGCGGATCGCTATTCTTCTAGTTTAATCTATGCCGTAGAAGTCAATCAGGATAATTTAGTCACGATTACTGTCACCAAAGTTCCGGGGAGTACCCCCGGTTATACCACCTTTAACATCAATCAACAGGGTGCTATTTATATTTACTAGCTCTAGCTTAGGGCGATCAGACTACAATTATATGATCGCGATCGAGATTTATTCGAGATCGATCGACAATTGTAACGTTTTAGTCAATTAACGGTAATTTCCGCCCCACGGAGGTTAAATTAATAGGGGTATAACTCCCAAATTAAGTAGCTGGTTATAATTAAATTAAAAATGGATTTTAGGTTCGATCCCCCCTGCCCCCCTTGATAAGGGGGGAAGCCGAAGGCGGGGGGATCCCCCTTGATAAGGGGGGTGCCGATCCCCCCTTAGTCCCCCCTTAATAAGGGGGGCATCTGATAATTTTTCAAGCCTACCTACTTAGCCTACAAAAGGTTAAAAAATATCCTACAAACCTGGCGAGGACAAGCATGAATACAATCACTAATTTTTTAGCTAGTGCTATTGTCGGTGGTTGGATTATGACTATGGCAGTTTTTGCTATCCAAAATATCCAACCAGTTTCTTTAAAGTTTCTACAATTTGAGTCAATTAAAGTACCCATCGGCATTTTATTGGCTTTTTCTTTGGGAATAGGATTTTTTATGGCCGCAGTTATTCCGACTTTTTTGAGAAAGTCGAAAAAATCTCCTCGCAGTCGCTTTTCTTCCCCAGAATCGGGGTTAGACGAATTGGATTTTTAAATAGTCTTTTGACTGGCTAATTTATCGGCTCTCTTAGGGTTTGGTGGCTAAAATGTGTTCTAAGATACAGTCTTGCCAGCGAGGGACTGGAACGAACCACAAAGACACAAAGGACACGAAGATCGATCGGTCTTATATAAGTTAAACTGATCACACAAAGAATAAGAGAGCCATTTATCGGCAGCACCCCAAGTGATTGTAGGGGCTAATTGCATTTTGTACTTTAAACAACATTATAATTTTTGATAGCTGTTCTGACTCTCTCATGAATAGAAGCAAATAAACTTCCTTGCCATAAATAATTAAATTTATTTTCTGTGATTAGATTGAGACAATTTAAAATTCGCTTTTCCCAGTCTTTTTGATTGTAAGTATCTTTTCCCCAAGCTTGATATAATTCTCCCTCACTAATGCCACCTAATTTATGAGATAATCGATTTCTATGATTACGCAATTCTTCAGAACCCCAAGCTTTTAAATTCTTAAAGTTTGCCTGGGGAGAAGTGAGAGCAATATACTTCTCTATTAATCTCTGTTGAGTGCGACTATCTAGCTTAATTTCAGAGACAGGATTGCCATTATTAACAAAAAGTTCTTTAAGAGCAGGATATTTATTCAACACAGATGATTGTAAAGATGAATAAGTATATTCAGAATTAACCATATAGTCTTTAAATTCATGTTTTAAACACTCATAAATTAAGCCTTCTACCGCTCGGAAACTATGAAGCATAGCCTCGGTTGTATTTTTTTGTTTTAGTCTAACTACTGCGGTATAAGCTTGTTCATAGGCCATCCACCAATATTGTTGATGCTGCTCTTTTTGTTGATTATTGAAACTAAAAGAAGCGGATTGAAAAAAATCTTCAAATTGTCCTTGATTCCAGCTTACTCCAGATTTAATTAGAGCATAAGTTTCTTTCCATTTTTGTTTATTTTGTTCATAGTAAGGTTTAACTAAGTTATGAAGACCAGCATAATCATAGCGTTCTAATAATTGTAGGGCTTGTTGTCGAGTGCGATCCCAAAGATAGTTAGTCCCTAAAAAAGGCCCGGTGTAATCTGAAGAAATTCCCTTTTGATTGTTAGAAGGGGTGGGAATAAATTCATAGAATTTAATATCGTTTCCATAAAAACTCAATCCCGAAATTCTCGACGCTTCTGAAGCTTGCCCCACCCCACCTTTTAAGCACAATAAAATGGGTTGATCAGGTTGAGGTTCTATATTTTCTTTCCATACTTGTTGCCACCAACGGAACATTTCCTCGAAGTTAGAAGGGTTTTCATCATTTCTACCTATATAGAGAATATTTACTACCAAATCAGAATTTAATTTATTTAGCCAATACTTAATTAATTCTCCTGAGTAAAGAGTATCTTTTTCTCTTTCTTTTACTGTTTCATTTTGATCAGTTACTACTAAATAAACTTTTTCGAGATCATTGATTTTATCTTCCAAAAGCTTACCCAAAATGACTGGTTTTACTTGATCGCCATAATATTCAATGTTTTCCCAAAGGTATTGGGATATTTCTCGAAAAGATGATTTTTCGGTCAGAGCTAAATCAGACACTACTTCTATCTGTTCTCCGAGAATATCACCTTTCATACGATCATCGCCAATATTATACCAGTCACCAGTGGTGACTTGAAACATTAAATCTCTGGTTCCGATCGTTGCAACTAAAATTGATTTCATGAGATTATAAAGGGAATATTTGAGCAAAATTTTGAGGACTTGTATTACTTCTTAATTGTTTGATAAACTCTTGACGGGGATTCAGATTAGCGCCGAATACAGTAACTATCTGGTAATTTCCTAAATCAGCAATCCACACGGGAGAAGGTTTAGCTCCACCACTGACTTTACCACAGAGATTACCATCATATTCTCTTTGACCATTTTTACCGGTAATTTTCAAAGTATCACTGTGAAGAATGGCTAAAGCATGGGGTTTACCTCTTTGTTCATTTCCTGCACAGACAAAAATTTGACAGTTACTATCGGCCGCATCAATCCATTGATTTTGTGAAACTTGATCTACTGTTCTGAGATTATTAGTATTGATATTGGTTTCACTAATTTTATCCAAAATACCATAAAAATCTTGCAATCTTTGCTGAAATTGTTGTTTAAACCCCTGCACATCCTTGGCAATTGCCCAAAAATCTTCTTCACTGTCAATATACAATGTCGAACCACGAAACCAGGGGGCGTATTCACGAGTTTTGCGAGAATAATTAGGTCGTCTTGCACCTTGACCAATACCACCCATATCAGCTAAAAACCAAAGCAAATTTTTAGCTAATTTTTTAACATCTTCTTGTTTATCTTTTGGGGTTTCAGAAGATAAAGATAAGACTAAAGTTCCCCGTTGTTCACCACAAGGATCATTTTTACCCTGAGCATTGGTTCGAGGTTCTTTTTGGGTAACTTTACCCTCAAGAATATTCACTTGTAGATAACCGTATTTTTTAGGATTAATACCTCCAAATAATTCAGCTTCAATCTTTTGAACTTCGTTAATAGGTAAAACTCCAGAGGCCAAAACACGAAACCAGTATCGCAGCATCGATTTAAAGGCTGTCGGACGAACTTCTGCAACGGGTGCGCTCCGCATTTGCCATTCATTGCGTCGCTCATTCCATTGCCATTGGGTGAATCGTTGATAACCATGAATTAATTGACCTTCTAGCTCGAAATCCAAGCGATAAAATTCCGATTCTAATCTTTGGTTTTTTCCAGATAAGATCAATTGTCCATAACCAGTATTGACTTGTGAACCTATGCCAAGCTGTAAACCTTTTTTCAGCCATTGTTTTACCTTTTCAAGTATCTTTTCATCCTCACAGTTACTAGCTAGACGTAAACCAATTAAAAAAGTTGGTTCTTTGAGAGATAAAAAAGGATTAGGGTTAGGAGAATATTCCATAGAATCATCTTTCCATGACCAAATATTATTAGCCATGTCCATTTCTAACCCCCCGTTTTTAGAAGGTAAAGGATAGGCATCAAAAAAGACAACTTTACCCGTTTTATTTTTTTCCTCTTTGGCGTTTATATCGCCAAAATAGGGGGCGATTTCTTTTTCCGCTTCTTTCCATTCCAGATTATTTGTCGCCATGATTTCTCGGATGGCTTGGTTTCTGGCAACACCGCGCAATGTACTAGATGGAATATAGGGCATTCCGAGGGCATCAAAGGCAGGTAAAAGAATACTTTCCGGTCCGCGATGACCACCGACACGAATACGCCAAGTGGATTTGACTTGAAAAGCGATTCCGTCTTTCGCTAACAGTTGAGTACGTTGATTGAGTTGCTCAAGACGCTGAGTGTAGTTAGCATTTTCTTGGGCTGTTTGCAGAATTTGGGTTTTAGTCGCATCTTTGTGTGGATAGTCGGCAGCACGCATCCAACGGAGATATTCGACAAAACTGGCTGATTGGTCGGGTTGAGGTTCGTTTTCGGCGTTTAACCAGGGTGAGGGTTGAGGAGGATTGTTATTGCCGCCGCCGCCACTAGGAGGCTTTTTGGGGGGTTGGTGGTTATTTTGCTGCTGTATAGCCGGATTTTTTAGGGTGGGTTTTTGAGGGGGATTAGGACGTTGTAAGGGGCTATGGGACATAATAATTATAATTTCCTTTCTAGTTCAATGAATTATAAAAACTGTGGTGACAATTTACCTGAGTTAGTCCCCACTTTCCACATCGGGATAGATGGCATTAGCCCAGAAGCTAAATTCTTGGGCGATTTCCAAGCCTAAACCCGTTAATCCTAGATAATCATCGGTAGATAAATCCTTAAGAGTAGTTAAACCTTGAGAATTAGAAATATTATTTCTTTGAGATAACTTTTCTAGGCATTGAAAATACTTTTTAACGACCTCTTTTTTTCCTTCTTGATTGAGGGCAGTTTCTTCGGCTTTTAGGCGCATCATTCCCCAAGTAGAAAGATAGATATAAAGTTCAAGAGCTTGTTTTTTTTGTTCTTTGCGGCGACTATCATCACCAGTATTTAAATATAATTCTTGTAAAGCATTGAACACGGGATTGCTAATCGTTCTAGGGTCGAATGTCACGGTTATTTTGGCTCCAAAAGTTAAAAAATATTCCCTGACCAAAGGGCATCAAGAGAAATGATAATATCGGGAAATGCGGCGGCAGATAAAGTTCCTGTAGTAAATTTTTCTTGATATTGATAATCAGAATTTATCGGTTGACGGAAAACATAAATCTCTCGATTTTTGATGGCAACTACCCAATATTCTGCAATACCAGCTTGGGCATAGATGTGTTTTTTTTCGGTTAAGTCTTTACTGAGAGTTGAGTCGGAAATTTCGATTAACCAAAAAATTTCATCAGCATAGGGATGATGATCTCGATAGCGAGAACGAGGGGGAAAAACTACAGCGATATCGGGTTCAGGTTCTGAGTTTTCTAAGGTAATGGGTCCAACTTCTCTTACCCATGCTTTATCCTTGAGACGTTGACGGAGAAAGTGGGCTAATCCTTCTCCACTGTCTTTATGTAAAGGGCCTTCTGGACTCATTTCGAGAATATCTCCATTCAGTAATTCTACACGCCGATCGATTAAAATTCCCGCCGCAATCATGCGATGATAATCGACCACTGACCATTTAGCTAAGGCAAGATTATCAGTCATAAATTACCTCTACAATTGTTGCACAAAACCGCGTCCTAAACTTTCCTGCCCACCGATTTGAATAATGTCATTGTTTGCTAATAACCGTTTAAAATCAGCTTGGGATTTTTGTTTGGTTTGATTAGCTTGAGAGGTGACACCCCAAGGAAAATACATTAAGGTGTCGGGGGGAATAGCTTCTTCATAACGAAGTCCACCATCGACGGATTTATGCTCATCTAATTTAATTTTAACTTGTCGCCATAAACTCATTTGAATGAGAGTCGTGCAATGCTGATCAGGCAATACTAAGACTTGATTAATGCCACTGCTGACAGAGTTTTGGGGAATAAAACTTGACCAAGTTGACCAGTCTTTTAGATCATTATCCTTGAGAATGGCATCCTTGAGATAGACGTTCCTGTTAGCTCTTTTAAAACTACAGCTATATTCGGGGGGAATTGTCAGACGAGGATTAGTTAATCTTGTCCAACGACGGAGAAGTAAAGGCGAAGTGATCCAGACGACACCGTGACTTAGAGAAGAGATGGGCAACCAGAGAATCGAACCATCTCCTATCCAGATGTCTCCCTGTTCCAAGTTTTCTGCACCTTTATCGATTTCATTACCGAATAACTTAAATTTTAGGGTTTCTTCGGTAGCTAAAGAACGGATTTTCCCGCGAATCGTACTGGAGGGAATATATGGTAAAGTGGTATGGGATTCACGAGCAATACCCACTAGATTGCCTTCTTGAGTCATGCCTCCGGTGTGTAGGGGAGAAAGTAGATAGAAGTGAATTAAGTTCATGATTAATTAACCTGAGTTCAGGATAAGTAAAAGGACGGGTAGTAAGCTGAAAGTAACCTAAAATTCCGATAACCTGTCCTAATATTTAGTTTAGATGCTTTATTTGATCCTGTAGATGATTTCTGTCACCAGTTTGAAGGGCATTGGCCTCAGAAGTTATGGCATCATGGAGTAATCAAACGAGTAAGGGCAAAAAGTCGGCTCGCTTATTCTTTGTTTGATCAGTTTAACTTAACTATAGAAGCGATCAATTTTTGTGTCCTCTGTGTCTGGAGTGGTTCCTTCCACTCCCTCGCCAGCAAGACTGTATTTTAGAATACATTTTACCCACCAAACCTAAGAGAGCTAAAAGTCTCTGTTTAAGTGAGATAATGACCATTTTGATTGCTTGTCATCAAAATCATTAACGCAATTTTCAGCACTTCTATCTCGATCCTGTAGGTTAACTATTCTCCTTATAGTTTATCCAAAGTAATTCTGAGTAGCCTAATTTGCGCCAGCGTTGGTGATATTCGGGACTATCGGGCTGATCTTGAAATAGGCGCTCGGGTTGATTTAAATAGTATTGACTACCCGGGGGGGCGGCGAAGACTTGGGGGGCGGGAATGCTAGTATTTTCTTTTGATTGAATGCGGCAACTGATGGGGATAGCTCGATCGGTTGCGACACTGACTAAATTGCCCGGTTTCTGATTACTATTAACAGTATGGGCGAGTTTCCATTCCCAGGGCCAAGAGCGACAAATGGCTTGATTATTATCGTGACGGCGTTCAAAAATACCGGGGGTAACGAGATAGGCGATCGCTTTATTTATTTGTTTAAAGTTCTCCTCGGATTTTTGTTTTAACTCTTGCCATTGTTGACCTAAATTATCGCATTTTTCCAGTATAACTCGGTGTCCTTCTCCTCCTAACCGCAAAGTTGTGGGAGTGGGAATATTAACATCGATTCCGATCGCTATACTCCAACCGGGTAGCATTCGGATCGCTTTTTCGACAAAGTATCCATCGGCATCTTCTACCTGTTTACTTCCCGGTTTCATGGCGTTATGGGAACGAATTTCTTCTCGCCAGGGTTTATCTTCTCCTTTGTGTTTTACTAACCATTGGCAAGGGTTGATCGCTCCTGTTTTTAAATAATCGAGAATAACTTTAAAAGGTAGATACTGACGATATTTACCTTCTTTCTCTTCTTCCGCTTCATTTTCTCGATTTTGGCAATTTTTGTTAGGTTTAGCCTTAGCTAAGGGGGCAGGTTTCGAGCGATCCCAAAATATATGGTTTTCTGAAATCGTTAAATTATCACTCCAAGAAATAGGAATTAATGGGTCAGAATTGGCGAATCCTAAAGGACGGGGTAGATATAAAGTATCTCCAGCAAAAGATAGGAATGGACCGGTGATTCTAAAATAGCCATTTTTAGAGCGATCTAGTAAAGCACTTAAAGCACCGGCGATCGTGTGACCGTTGGGGGGAAATGTACTTCCGGCCCAGGCTCTTTCTCCGGGGCTAAAGGGTTTGGCATCGCGTAGGAGAAGAACATCTAGGGGAGTGATTGTGTACCAATACATTAAATGGAACCTCCGATCTTAATCTCTCTTTTTCGAGTCATAAAAGCCGCTAATTTCATCCAGCTACGCACGGCTTCGTTAAGATCATTAGGATCATTTTCCGTGGTTAACCAAAGATGTTTGAGAAAGTTGCTTAGGTCTTTTTGAATCTGCTCTGTTTGTTTTTCTGATAAGTTCTCGCGACGGTTACAGAAGGCTTTTGTCCAGGGGAAAATCGCTTCTTGTACTGGTGCGGGATGTTGTTCCCAAATTGTCGCAGCTTGTTCAAAGATACTGGCATCTAAATTCAATTCTAAGAGTTTTTGCCATTGATAAAAAACATCAAACTTAGCTGTAGATTTTAGGATGTTTCCGTTGCCGTAGAGAACGCGCACTTGTACAGCGTCTTTTTTGACTTTTTTGCCGTCAAAGTCTTTATAGGCGTGTTCCTTGGCTTTTTTCTCGGCTTCCCAGAGATTTTCTAGGGCGATAGCAAGGGGTACGGAATGATGAGCAATGACAATACCGAAACTGATAGTCGCCCGCTTTCCCATGGTAAATAGGGGACGTTTGGCGAGATTTTCGGGAGGTTTTTTGCCTTCCCATTGCCAATAGTCACCGGCGTTATTAAATTCCCCATGGGGGTCTTTTTCTCCCTTAAAACATTGCTGGATATCCCATAACCATTTATCCCATTCCCAGAGATTAGTATAGGCGAGAACATCATCACCGCCACCATAGATTAAGCGTCCTGCATAGCGTTGTTCGGTGAGGTAGGGAACGAGTTGATTAGAGAAGTCTAAAAGGGCGCGACTGAGGGCGCTATGGGTAGATGGACCCATGCGTTTATTGAGGGTGACAAAATCGCCAAAAGCTTTTTGTACTTCTTTTTCTAGGGTATCGGTTTCGGTCGGGGGATGATCGGCGTATTGATGAAGTGACTTAGGGATATATTCTCGATAGGGTTTCATTTTTTGGCCTTTTAACCATTCCCCCATTCCGTCACCATCTCCTGCGGCGATAACATACCAATCAGCCGGGTTATTGTTGGGATAGTTTTGGTCAATTAATTGGCTTAATTGATGGCGATAATTAGCCATTTCTTCATCGGTAATCTCTAGTTCTTCTACTAACCATCCCGCATTGAGAAATCGAGGGTGATAACGTTTATATTCTGGTTCGATGTGATCGTCAATGTAGGGGATTCCCCAGGGTTGGGTAAGTGCCGGGGGAATCTTTTTCCCGTCTTCTCTTAACCTACGCGAGATGGTGCGACAAGCGTGATGAAAATGGTCGAGATCACCGCCTGTTTTGAGATAACCGGCGACTCCCACGGTTAAATCGGGATAAGCGGCATCTAGACGCTCTTGGTCGCTATTTTTTAAGAGTTTTGGCAGGATTAGGTGTAATCCGCGTTTAACCGTTTCGGTGGCGTTGAGTTGTTCGATCCCATCGAATAATCCGGCATTTCGTTGCCAATATTCTTTGCTTGCTTTTTCGCTAATCCAATCGTTGTTACTATCGGGATGGACGACGGGGCCAAGTCCAGAAATGGTGGAACGGGGGCCGAAAGCGGTGGGAATCTGCCAATCGCGGGCATTTTTGACGGCAGCAAGGGCCGAACGGTTTTGATCGAAAGCACTACTCCACCAAGAACCAACATTAGAACTAAAGGGATGTTTTTTCCATTTCTCAAGGCGTAGTTTTCCAGCTTTTTGCAGAAATTCCTGCTCTTTTGTTAAGAATAGAGCTTTTTTATCGTAGAGATTATAAAGTTCGTTTTGTTTATCTCGCCAGCTTTGCGCTTTTTCTGGGTCTTCGGCTTGATTTTCGGCACTATTTTCGTTTTCTTGGTAAATTTCGCTACTGGTGAGGAGTTGGTCTTCTCTACCGATGGGGACCCCCACATAATAGGTTTGCCATTGGGCATTTAACCAACTGTCCCAGGTATGACTATTTTCTTTTAATTTGGGCATCCAGTGACGTTCTCCCAATTCCTCGAAAACTTGCCGACTAATTTCTTTCCATTCTTTTAATAAACTAGATTTAGCGGTTTGCATGGCCGCTGCCACCTTATCTTTGGGCAAGACGAGGATAATAATGTTGGGAAATCCGGCGGTTAGTAATTGTCGATCGCTCGGTGGGTCGATCCAGGGTTTAAAATCGGGATATTTTTCTAGTAACCATCGATCGATTAAGGGTTGTGCGTAGAGAGAGGGATAGATCAAACTATCGGGGCCGTATTGTTGGGCCAGTTGCCAGCAGACTTGAGCAGATAGATAGTGCAGAATCCAAGAACCTGCCCAAAAATCGCGCATTTTGCGGCTGGCTTTGATTAGTTCTTGCACAGGGGAAAAGGTAAAACTAACGAGATAAGCGTGGGATAATTGTTTTCCCGTCGGCCATTTATTGACCACATCCTCGGAGGTGAGATCATATCCCGCTAGGGTCCCGGCGATGGCCGCCGTTAAACTGGCATGACTCCAGATCGATCCGTCCGGTATTCTGGTTTCGGCGGGCATTAAAAGCAGATTTTCGTCATCGAGTAATTTCGTCGCCGCTTGGGGGAGACAGCGCCATAACCACCAAAATAGTTCTTTAGCTTCGTTTTCTGAGATTCCTGTGCGTAATCTGTCGGGAATTTGGTTAAATAGCCGTTTTTCCTGTTCTTTTAAGTAATCTGTGCGGTTAGAAGCGATTTTCTTATGGGTTGTGTCGGCTAATTTGAGATTTAAAGGTTCTCCGGAGAGGAGGTGACGCAATTCTAGACCTGTTTGTTGATCGTAGTTAACGAATTGGGTTAAACTACCGATCGCCGATCGATCGCTGGCTGAGGTGATATAGTCAGCTAGTTTGATTTGTTTGAGAATTTTTTTAGTCGATTCTTCGGGGTTATGTTTTCCCCACAACTTCATTACTTCTAAATCTCTCCAGAAGCTGTTATCACCGCGTCCTGAGTTGCTATGTAGGGCCTTGAAGACGGGATCGTGTAGTAGTCCCCAGATTTTCGCTTGCCAGTATCCTAGGGCCATAAACGCCTCAACTCCTTGCTGACCGATGTTCTCAGTATATCAATATGCCTTAGGAACCTCTAGAGATAACACGATATTTTGAAGATTTTTCTAAAAAGCTTCAAAAGCTTATCCCGTCTAAGTTTCTGGTGGTATGAATTTTTTACTATGATTATCGTCTGTTGGGGGAGAATATCGATCGACCAACATTTGCGCCGATCGCTGGTGTTTTTCCGCCATTTCTGGGGGAGAGAGAATCTGGGCCTGTTCGAGATAGCGCTGTACCCACCAGAGAAATTCTTCCAGGGAACGGGACGGGAGAGCGATGTGGTAATCGATCGAGTTAAGGATTTTCGTCTGCGGGTCGATCTGGGGATTTGTCAACTGCTGCCGGGGGTGACGCGCTTCTCCCTCCCAGATAAAGTAACTCACAGGATGAAAAAAGCGAACTTTAACGGTAATTAGGGTTAATTGTGCCGCTAATTCCAATTTTTGCGCTGCTAAATCCCCCAAATTCAAGCCCCAGCCATTTTTAATCAGTTTGTGGGCATTATTGAGGCTGTGGCGCTGTTCTTCGAGGGAGCGAGAGGGTTCTGGGAGGATTCGACAATGACCGGCGAAACGATTGAGTCGGCCGATGGCCAGACAGCCATCGGGATAGGTTTCGTAGAGGAGATACCAGCCAATGTCACGGTAAATTAACTGGAGGGGATAGATCGGGAAGGGCCCGGTAAATTTCTTTTGATAGGGATCGATCGGTCGGGCGATCTCGATTACCTCTCCCCGGACAATGGCCTGTTCTAGGGTGTCGATTTTCTCGTATAAAGTTTGGCGATATTTTCCCCGTTCCATCATCTCTTCGGGATCGGTATAGTTGATCGGTCGATCGAGTTGTTCCCAGACGGGATAGAGAAAGTCAGCCCGGGAGCCGAGTGTAAACCCTTGAAGACGGCGATCGAGTTGGTGATAGACCTGACGGATTCTCGGATCACCCTGATAGAGGGCCCGGGAGCGGAGTGCATCAAAGGCGATTTTAAGTTCGTCGGGACTCATAACCCCGGTGCCGAGATAATACCCCCAGCGATAGATGTGGCGATCGAGAATTTTGTAATCCCGTAGGGTCGTTATGTCTTTTCTCAGGGTGGCAATGGAGGGATATTCCGCAGGCCAACCGAGGGCGAGGGTGGCGGCGAGTTCTCTCACCCGTTCCTGTACTTCCGTTAATGCGTTGTGATCTTTCCCCGAATGGTAATTTTCCGAGGGATCGAGGGTTTGATAACCGACTCCGGGGTGTCGGACGAGGGTGGCGATCAGGAGCATAAGTCGCTGGAACTCGCGACTATCTCGTTCACGCAGTGTTCTTTCCCTAGGGGATTTGGGGTGCTGAGTCATACAGATGCAATCGGTTCAGTCAAGGGGAAAGCCGATATAAATTTACTTCACTCCGAGGGCTAGAAAATCCGATCAGGACTGGAAAAATTAGCCGCTCGATCGAGGGGTTAAATTATTGGCTTTTTAGGGTATCATCGACTAGCGACCGACAGGGGTGGGAGCAGATAACCTCGGTTTCCGGTAAAATCCCTCGATCTACCACAGGATAAGGGTTTTGTGGTTTATGGGGTTGACTGTGCGACCGTATCTAGCTATAATTAACTTATCCGTCGCAACTGGCTTCCGAACCCCAATCCTGTTCGGACGTTTGCCTACCGGCTCTCTCTACTCGCTAGAGAAATTAATTGAATGGAAACATCAGTGCTTAAATTTCGGTACATTTTGATACTCCTCTCTCTACTCGCTAGAGAAATTAATTGAATGGAAACAAAAGGATAGAACCGATATACTCACAGACAGAATGACTCTCTACTCGCTAGAGAAATTAATTGAATGGAAACTTAAACCCAAATTACGAGCGCAAGCTAATCGGCTATCTCTCTACTCGCTAGAGAAATTAATTGAATGGAAACTCGCACCCACCAAAGCAAACCGCTTTTCTTTAGTCCTCTCTACTCGCTAGAGAAATTAATTGAATGGAAACTGGAGATCGATTTTTCAGTAGCATCTAATCTATCCTGTAACTCTCTACTCGCTAGAGAAATTAATTGAATGGAAACGATTCGTACCATTCGCGCATTAACTTGGAAGTTTCTTCCTCTCTACTCGCTAGAGAAATTAATTGAATGGAAACATCTCTATACCGTTAGCATCGGCGAAGTCATTGATACTCTCTACTCGCTAGAGAAATTAATTGAATGGAAACCAATTAGGATTATCCGTGCATTCTTTATAGATTTGCAGCCTCTCTACTCGCTAGAGAAATTAATTGAATGGAAACTTGACAGTGCTTCTGAAGTGCAGACCTTTTATATTGCTCTCTACTCGCTAGAGAAATTAATTGAATGGAAACCCATTATCCGTAGAATGCTGTTGCTTTATGTCTTTTCTCTCTACTCGCTAGAGAAATTAATTGAATGGAAACTTGACAGCATTTCTTACCATTTCTTTTAGAGTTTTCATTTCTCTCTACTCGCTAGAGAAATTAATTGAATGGAAACCCAATAAAAAACGTCGATCGCCTCCTGTTCAATTGTCCTCTCTACTCGCTAGAGAAATTAATTGAATGGAAACTTGCGACCTTCATAGTTTGAACCGTCGTGAATTTCTACCACTCTCTACTCGCTAGAGAAATTAATTGAATGGAAACTCATTATCACCTCCCCAACTGGTAAAAAAGCTTAATTCTCTCTACTCGCTAGAGAAATTAATTGAATGGAAACTTCAGACGCTAACTTTCTTAATTCGGACATTTTTAGACTCTCTACTCGCTAGAGAAATTAATTGAATGGAAACAAATTTCGATCGTGAATTCTTCCCCGGGGAATCTGCGCTCTCTACTCGCTAGAGAAATTAATTGAATGGAAACTTAGGAGGATTTTCGTCATCTTCGTTGAATTCTGGGAAGATAATACTCTCTACTCGCTAGAGAAATTAATTGAATGGAAACTTGGATTGTCCATAGTTGGATCATTTCCTCTAATAGGCTCTCTACTCGCTAGAGAAATTAATTGAATGGAAACAATATTCCGTGGTTTCCCTCAAAACAGTCTTGGTTGCTCTCTACTCGCTAGAGAAATTAATTGAATGGAAACATTTTGTACAAAAGGAGTAGCGCAAATCATCTTTAGGACCCTCTCTACTCGCTAGAGAAATTAATTGAATGGAAACATTTTCTGTGTATTTATTAATTAGGCAAGTCTCTGCTCTCTACTCGCTAGAGAAATTAATTGAATGGAAACGAATTCCTCCCAGAAATTATCAAAACAAGTGATTTCTCTCTACTCGCTAGAGAAATTAATTGAATGGAAAGTCGATCTTGACACGGTTTGAGTTTTGTGGTAGCATATTTTTATATAAAAAGTGTTTTGTTTACACGACCCGCCTCCGAGCGGGTTTTTTATTGCTCTCTACTCGCTAGAGAAATTAATTGAATGGAAAGTCGATCTTGACACGGTTTGAGTTTTGTGGTAGCATATTTTTATATAAAAAGTGTTTTGTTTACACGACCCGCCTCCGAGCGGGTTTTTTATTGCTCTCTACTCGCTAGAGAAATTAATTGAATGGAAAGAGAGCGCTTGTAACCCTCAACCCGACCGACCCCGTCTCTCTACTCGCTAGAGAAATTAATTGAATGGAAACCCCTGACACGATGTAGTAAACCCCCTCTTGATACTCAGGGACTCTCTACTCGCTAGAGAAATTAATTGAATGGAAACCCCTGAATTCCCCGGGCTTTAAGAATCTTTACAAAACTCTCTACTTGCGTTTAGAAATTAATTGAATGGAAACCCGCTTTAAATTTTGGATTGAAATTTTGTGTTTATCTCTCTACTCGCACTTAGAAATTAATTGAATCTCCCCCAATCCCTTTCCTGTTGACCCTTGCAAAAGTGCCTCATCTCAACAGACGATTTAAATGCCCGGGCAGCTTATTCTATATGGTAATGTTTAATTATATTCCCACAAAAGTTGCTTATGTCCTTACCTGAACTCCCTCTTCATCTTCAATTAACCCAAATGGTTTCGGGTTACTGGCTATCTCAGGCCATCTATGCTGCGGCTAAATTGAGTCTAGCCGAGCATTTAAGCAAAGGAGCGAAATCTTGTCAAGAATTGGCCTCCCTAACTGAGACTAATCCTGCTGCTTTATACCGACTGATGCGAGCGTTAGCTAGTGTGGGAATTTTTCAAGAAACTGAATCTCAACAGTTTATACTAACTCCCTTAGCCGAACATTTATCTAGTGACCATCCCCGGTCAGTAAAAGCGACAGCAATTATGTTAGGAGAAGCCCCCCATTATCAAGCCTGGGGAAATGTGTTACATAGTATTAAAACGGGACAACCATCCTTTGATGATGTCTTTGGGATGGGAGTCTTTGAATATTTTCAAACTCATCCGCTAGATGCAGAGATTTTTGAACAGTCGATGAATAGTTTTTCTTTTTCGGAGGAGAAGGCTATTTTAGCTGTGTATGATTTCTCAGAATTTCAAACCCCAGTAGATGTAGGTGGGGGATACGGTGAGATGTTGGGGACAATCTTAGAGCAATATCCCCACCTCAAAGGGATTCTTTTTGATGAAGAATATGTAATTTCCCATTGTCAACCGACTTTAGAAAAACACGGCATTCTCCATCGTTGTCAACCCGTTGGCGGTAATTTTTTTGAATCCGTACCATCGGGAGGAGATGGCTATTTATTAAAACATATTATTCATGATTGGGATGATCGACGAGCGATTGCTATTTTGAAAAACTGTTGTCAAGCTTTAGATAGCAATGGTAAAGTTTTGGTCTTGGAAATGGTTGTTCCTTCGGGTAATAATCCTTCGGCCGCTAAAATGTTAGACCTAAATATGTTAGTTATGTGTCCGGGAGGTAAGGAAAGAACCGCAGAAGAATTTGAGGAATTGTTGAGTCAAGCGGGATTAAAATTAAATCGAATTATTCCAACTCAAGAGGATATTTGCATTATTGAATGCGTTAAAAAATAATAGAATAGAAAAAGGGTTTCTTCAAGAAACCCTTTTTCTATTGTTTAGATATAAGTAGCCCAAGATTTTGCCCAGGCGAGAATTTCATGAACTCGATCGAGGGTTGAAGATTCACAGTAGAGACGCAAAACCGGTTCTGTACCACTAAAGCGAATTAACAACCAACTGCCATCTTCTAAACGGAATTTATAACCGTCTATAGGATTACAATCAGTCACTTGTTTACCGGCAATTTCCCTTAAGGGTTCCTGATCCAAAGCAGTAATTAACTGATCGCGAGCTTCCATATTAGCTAGGGGTAAATCAATGCGATCATACTGAGAATAAAAACCAGTTTTATCCTGTAATTGCGCGTAAAGATCGCTTAAATCTTGGCCCGATTCTACCACTGCTTCCAAAACGTATAAAGCTGATAATAAAGCATCCCGTTCGGGAATGTGAGTACCATAACCGACACCTCCCGACTCTTCCCCACCAATTAACACAGGAGTGGTCAACATTCGATCGGCGATATACTTATAACCGATCGGGGTTTCAAAGACCGATAAACCGTATAAACTGGCTAATTTGGGGATTAAATCGGAACCGCTCACCGTTTTGACAATTTCCCCTCTCATTCCCTTTTTGCCGGCTAAATGCTCGATTAAAATCGGGATGAGATTTTGGGTGCTTAAAAAATTCCCCTGACCATCGATCGCCGCCACTCGATCGCTATCGCCATCGAAGACCAAACCTACTCGCAAAGGGGCTAAATTTGCGCTGTGAGCCAGTTTATCGATGATTTCCGTCAAATTTCTCGGTAAAGGTTCCGGAGAGCCGCCACCGAACAAAGGATCGCGATTGCCGCGTAATTCCGTGATCCCCACCCCCAAAAGACGCTCTAAACCGGTAGCCGCCGCACCGTGCATGACATCGGAATAAACTTTTAGTTGTCCCGATTCGATCGCCTCGGCAATAGCGGTAATATTAACTTTTTGGCGTAAACCCTGACAATAACCTGACCACGGTTCAAAAGTGCTTAATTTACCTGCATTGGCCTTAAATTGGGGCGGATTAGATAATAAAGCTTCAATTTGTTGGGTAATTTCCGGCGAGACAGAACCACCAAAATAACCTTTAACCTTCAAACCGAGATATTTAGCTGGGTTATGACTGGCGGTTAAGACGATCGCACCGAGAGCATTTTCTGAGCGAGCTGCCCAACTAAAAGCGGGAGTGGGAGCGTAGGATTGGGAGAGAAGCACATCAAAACCGGCTTTTTGCAGCGATTCCGCCGCAGTTTGAGCAAAATCCTCCGCCATAAACCGCCGATCATAGCCGACGATCATCGTCCGCGAACCCGTGATCTGACCATAATTATCCGCTAAAACCTGAGCCGCCAAGGGAGCGAGCAGAGCGACTCGATCGAAAGTAAAATCGGCGGCGATAATCCCGCGCCAGCCATCGGTTCCAAATTTAATCGGGTTCACGGTGGTCATGATTTACGAACTACCCCTAAAATATCCATTTTCCCAATACTGTAACCCGCTCCGTACTCTCTGGACACTCATTTTTCCCGATCATCGGTTTTTGCCGCCGGATCGAGCGCACCGGCTTCACTGATTAATAATTTTTCCATTAACATTTGTAACTTCATCCGTTCTATATAGGGCCATCCCCCGGTTTCCTCGATATCCCGGAGTAATCCGTATAAGTCCTTACGAGTATTGGGTAAAGATGGCTCGAACATCTGCTCGCGAATTTGCCGATGTAAATTTTCTAAAGTTCGCAGCAACCTTAACAAACCGTTACAATCTCCCTGTTGTTCTTCGGCGATCGCTGTCACCGTCGTTACAAGGGAATGCAGTTGGCTATCTAATTGGCTATTATCTCCCGGCAATCGGCTATTCATCGAAATTTCTGCACCTGAAAACAGTCACACCGATCATATCAGTCATCAGCTATGAGTTTCTTAGAGCCTTCTGACTTGAAAGAGGGTGTAGGGTGTAGGGTGTAGGGTGTAGGGTGTAGGGTGTAGGGTGTAGGGTGTAGGGTGTGGGGAGTGGGGAGAACAAAGCTGCCTATTGCCTATTGCCTATTGCCTATTGCCTATTGCCTATTGCCTATTGCCTATTGCCTATTGCCTATTGCCTATTGCCTATTGCCTTCTGTCTCTCCTCTCCCTGTCCCCCATCTTCTCAATGGTCACGGATCTTTGATAAACTGAGTTTCGGTGAATTGGCCCGACCGATTCGATAATTCATCAGGCTATGGATCAAGGGTAGTAATTGTAAAGATTGACAAAGAGAGGTTGACATAGATGAGATTTCGTGCCTTGTTAGTTGCCTTTTTAGCCTTGTGCTTGGGGGTGTTGACAGCTTGTAGCGACGCGCCTAGTGCCGTCCTGAATAGAAACGAGCTAACCTATGATGAAATTTTAAACACGGGATTAGCTAACAAATGTCCCCAGATTTCCGAGTTCACCCGGGGTACTCTCCCCTTAGAACGCGGCGAGAGTTATGTGGTGACAGATTTATGCTTGGAACCCCAAGAATATTTTGTCAAGGGTGAACCCGTTAATAAGCGGGAAGCAGCCACTTTTATCCAGGGTAAACTCCTAACCAGAGATACCACCAGTTTAGAACAGATGACAGCGAGTTTAACCGTAGGTGAAGACGGTGTTTTAACCCTCAAGGAAGAAGACGGTATCGATTTCCAACCCATTACCGTACAATTACCCGGAGGTGAAAGAGTTCCCCTCTTCTTTACCATTAAAGGTTTCACCGGCAAAACCGAAGCCGGCTTTAACTCGATTAACAGTTCCACCGATTTTGAAGGCGACTTTAAAGTTCCTTCCTATCGTGGCGCTGGTTTCTTGGATCCCAAAGGTCGGGGTGTGGTGACGGGTTATGATAATGCTGTCGCTTTACCCGCTAGTGCTGATAGTCAAGATTTCCAACGCGCTAACGTCAAAGCAACGGAACTGGGTAAAGGTACTATGTCTTTACAGGTAACTAAAGTTGACGCTTCTACCGGCGAGTTTGCTGGTGTTTTTGAAAGTGAGCAGCCTTCCGACACCGATTTAGGGGCAAAAGATGCTGAAGAAGTGAAAATTCGCGGCATTTTCTACGGTCGTCTCGAAGCTCGTGCCTAATTAATAAATTCAGAGTTTCTGGAAATTACGGCGAATTTCTCCCTAGAGAAGTTCGCTTTTTTTCTAAGCTTTGACACAATTAAGTTATACCACTTTTCTTTAGTTGTGACATAGATAATGTAATAGGCAAGAGGCACTCATGCAAAAGGCAAAAGTTATATTGAGAGAATTAAGCATTAGTTCGTAACTCCCCAAGTTTTCAGCAGATAAATATAATTATATCGACTCCATTTTGAGTAGTTGTTTCAGGAAAGTTAAGAGATTTTGTAGTGATGGTATTTGTGTTGCAGTTTGTTCGCTAATCCATCGATCATCGGAAATGGTTGCGGTGTTGGTTTTTCCAGGTTTAAGAATACTAGCAATGGCGGCAATAGTGGCTTTTTCTTTATCAAAAGGTTTCCAGCCAATTTGACTAATTTCTTCCTCGGAAAATTGTTGAATATATGCTTTTGCTCTGTTCATATATTCAGGATAGGCGATTTTTCCACAATCACAAAGTAGGGTATCTAAGACATCTTGATCAACATTATTAGGCAGTATATATAATCCGACTCTTGGTCTGTTTTCTTGAATAGTTCCCGTAGCAGCTACTACCCTGGGAAAGTCGGGAAAATATTCCCGAAAACCCTGATGATATTTGCGAGCAACTTCTGCTGGGTTATCTTTATCCGCATCGGCAATAATGGCAAAAGCTGATAATTCATTGTTATAATCCATATCGGCAAGTTTATTGGTTAAATTTTTAATTAATTCACTGCCACCCCCGGCATAAATTGCCACGGATAAAGTCTCAGTATAAAGAATAGATGGCATATCGAGTCTGATGTAAAGTTTTCCAGTTTTAGGAGGAGGATATTTCGGAATAAATTTTTTCCAAATTGGCTCTAGATTTGAGAGTTCTTCACATTTAGAAAACCCCAGCAGTTTACACATAACTTTCACCAGAAAAGCTTGATCATGATTACCCTCCACTCCAATCAATATATGTTCTCGACTCACCAACGAACCTCCTGTCCTAAGTCTTCTCGTAAGCTTTTTAATCGAGTCCAATCATGTCTAACTACTCTAGTATAATTTTCCTTTGGTTCGAGACGATAAAGCACTAAATCTGATTCTGGTTCGGTGACTTCTAAAAGAGCATCAACAGCTTCTAGACTGTGGGTAGTAGCAAACAGTTGTACATTCATTTTTTGACACCATTTAACTAACCAATTAAAAGAACTTTGCAGTGCCTCTGTATGAATAGCTGATTCTAATTCATCAATGAATAAAATTCCACCTTTAACACTGGCAAGTTTGAGGGCGATATGAAGTAAGCGACGCACCCCATCACCAAAGGTACTAACGGGGACAAGTCCCAATTTTTCATGTTGAATATAAATATTAAATCTGGCAGATAAAGAATGAGGAGGTAAGAGAATTTCTAAGTCAGAAATATTACTGTCCATTTGACGCAGTAAATCGATAACATCTGTTTTAAAATTGGCAAATCTCACTTCTGAAAGTAACCGAAATTGACCAATATCAGAACGATGAGAAGCGGGACTAACCAGAGAAGTTAGTAAGCTAGGTTCTTTTTTTCCCGATAGTCTAGAGAGAGGGCTATTTTCCCAAAGTTGATAGTTTTCTTTCAGGGGATTTTGGGGATAATTAATTAAACTTAATTGTTCTTCAGCAAGAAATACTGTTATCGATAAATTTATACCTTTTCTTGTTTCCCATAACTCTTCATTATTATCAATTAAATCTTCATTTTCTTCGCTAATTATCTCATTAGGATTAAGCTTGTCTTCGGGACTGTCAGTTAAAATAATTCCTTCGAGTTCTTCATAAATTGCCTCGATTTTCTGAACTTTAAAGGAGCCATTTCCTGTGATTGATATAACCCCGTGATTAAGTTGTTCTTGCTCAATCATTGCCTCGTGGGTAAATAACCACTGTAGGGAATCTAGATAAGGAGTCCGAGAAACTCTGTACTCTTGTTCTCTTTGTCTAGCAGTATTTAGCCAAACTTTTAGATCTAGGGGATGACAATAAATAGATAACGCTTCGAGAACGCTGGTTTTTCCCGAATTATTAATTCCCACAAGCAGGTTAATCTGTCCGAGATTCTTTAGCTCAAGCTCTCGCAGTCCTCTAAACTGATGAATGGTAATGTTTTCTAGGCTTTTAGTCATAAACTTAGTTTAGCTGAAAAGGGTGACAAAAAACTAAGTTATCTCCTCAAATGTGTTGAAGTTTTAATGAACTTCTAGTTATCAGCTTTTTCCTATCTCCTGTTTCCCGTCTCCTTTTCATGACCACTTACTTAACCGTAACTTCCTATACCTAGATAAAATTTTACAACGATAATCAGCGATTACTAAAAATTATATCATTAAAAACCCCTATCGGTCGTTAAAGAGATAGGGGCTAATTATTTTAGATATAGTCATTTCAATTAAGATTGAGAATATCAATCCGAGATTTCATAAGGGTTTTGTCGGCCTAGACTGTATCAGACTTATCTGAAATGACTATACTTTCCGTTTTTTCTGACTTGCTTTTATAAATATCTTGAGTCAGATAGCGGATACGAGATTTCAGAAATTCAGCGACTCCATAAATTTCATCAAGACTGTCTATATTGGTGGTTGCTTCTTTGCCAGTTTCGACGTTATCGGGAATACTGATTGATTTCTTGCCAGTTTTTTCATTGAAGCGCAGACGACAGACTGTTTTGGTTACTTTTCCATCTAAGTTGATACCAAAATAACTTCTAGTGTCTTTGAATTGAATGCGTGCGGTATTGATTTCTTCCCGTAGAATTGATTTAATAATGTAAAATCCTTCCAATTCTTCGGGGGTCGTATTAATTTTATCTTCCCCTGTTTCTTCTGGTGGAGTATCTTCTAATGCTGGTGTATCAGGAGGATTTGGTTCAGGTTCTTTTCCTAAAACTTCCTCAAATTTTTCTTTGATGATATCATTGATATACTCTTTGAGAGAACGCTTAATAATTTCTTTGAATTTTTCGACAACCGATGCAGTTCTCACCCCAGAATACACATGACTAACAAAAAACTTAACAAATTCGGGGGAAGGATCATTTAATTGCTGGGCAATCACTTTTTTAACTTCTTTTGTGTGCAATAAATTGCGAGCAACCTCTTCTAGTTCGTCAGAATTAAAGCTAGATTTAGAAAATCGTTTTAATTCGTTAACAGAAGAGTCGTCAAAGTCGAGAATGTTAAACTCAAAAAATGGCTTATCGTCCATGATATTATCCTTGACGATATCCGTATAAAACCGATAGATAATCCCATTAGTTAAAACTCCAAAGTTAGCTCCAGTTGCGTTAAAATATCGATGCAGTTGGGAACTATGTTTAGGATGCTCAAGATTTTGATGACAGCTTTTACATTCCATCAAAATAATCGGTTGATTGTCCAAACAAATAGCATAATCTACTTTTTCCCCTTTTAATCCAGTTAAATCTGCACTATATTCGGGGTGAACTTCCATGGGATTGAATACATCGTAACCCCATGCTTGCAAAAAAGGCATAATAAAAGCTGTTTTGGTTGCCTGTTCGTTTTGGATTTGAGAACGAGAGGTTTCAACTTTTTGAGCAATTGCTTTGAGTTTATCGATCTCCATGATAGCCTCATTATCTAGGATGTGTGGGTTCTCAGCCTAACCATAATTTAACCTTTTTTTTACCTCATGGTCAAGCATTTTTTACTGTCATCATTATTAATTCACAAATATTTACACTAATCCCGTACCGTTCATATCTTTTGTGCTATCATTCCTAGGAACGGGTTATTTTTCTTCTGTCCCCATTTAATCAAGGACAATGCTTGCTTTAGAACAGCTTTATGAACGGGAGTATGATCGCTGGTTAAGCGAGACGATCGAGTTATTAAAAAATCGTCAGTTAGATCAGTTAGATTACGAACATTTAATCGAGGAGTTGGCAGCTTTGGGACGAAGCGAAAAAACTGCTGTTAAAAGTTTAAGTTTACAAATAATAATCCATCTGTTACTCTATCAATTTTGGACAACAGAAAGAGAAAGAAATAGTAATCATTGGGCGGCAGACATTATCACTTTTCGAGTACAATTAGAAGATAAGCTCACCACCAATTTAAGCAAATTTCTAGAACTAGAGTTAGAGAATATCTATGAAAACGCTCGCTTAATTGCCGAAAAAAAGACAGGATTAAAAAATTTACCGATAATTTGTCCCTACTCTCTGAGACAAATTCTTGAGAAACAGTGGTTTCCCGATACAGATAATCAATAAACTCTCAAAAATATGGACTCTCACAACAGTGAACCGATTATAATTGCCGAAGCGGTGGAAAAATGGTATGATAACCGCTTTCATGCTTTGCGGGGAGTCAATCTCACCGTTAATAAACAGGAAGTTGTCGTGATTATGGGACCGTCCGGTTCAGGAAAATCCACCTTTATTCGCACTTTTAACGGGTTGGAATCCTATCAAAAAGGCCGCATTATTATTGACGGAATAACTGTGTCTCACAACCTCAAAAATATCGAGGCAATCCGTCAGGAAGTTGGCATGGTTTTTCAACAATTTAACCTCTTTCCCCATCTGACGGTATTAGATAATGTCACCCTCGGTCCGATGTGGGTGCGCGGTTGGAAAAAAGCGCAAGCGGAGGAAATAGCGAGAAAACTCCTCGAAAAAGTTGGTATTCTCGAACAAGCGCTTAAATATCCCCCTCAGTTATCGGGAGGACAACAGCAGCGGGTGGCGATCGTTCGCGCTTTGGCCATGCAGCCGAAGGTGATGTTATTCGATGAACCCACCTCAGCTTTAGACCCAGAAATGGTGCGAGAAGTCTTGGAAACGATGCAAAGTTTAGCCAAATCGGGGATGACCATGGTTTGTGTCACCCACGAGGTAGGATTCGCGCGAGAAGTGGCCGATCGAGTGGTATTTATGGATCAGGGTTTAATTTTGGAAATTGCCCCCCCAGCAGAATTTTTTAATCATCCCCAATCCGATCGAACTCAGCAATTTTTAGCAAAAATTCTTTGATTTTCCATGACTTGATCATTAAACCCTCTCTTTTTCTTCTTCTACCTCCACTAAAAGGGGAACGAGATTTTCATTTAAACGACCGGCTCGAATTAATTCTGCGTAGGTATTAGCTTCGATATCGAGTAAAGTATCTTGAAATTGTTCGGCCACCACATCTTTTAATTGTGGATGTTCCTGTAGTAATTTTTGCAACTGATCCCGCAAGGACTTTAATTGTCCTTCCACCAGAGTTTTTTTATAGCGATAAAATTCGGGATCGATATCGGGAAAACGTTCTGGTTGTTGCAGATAATTAGACACCCTAGTTAAAGCAATTTGACGAGCAATTAGGGCCGAATATTCGGCGCGAATCGGTTGATCACCGATAAGATTGAGGGCATTTAACAGCCATTGTATAGATAATCCTTGCACCAATAAAGTAAATAAAACCACCCCAAAAACCACGTCAATAATTTCTTGACGGTAGGGGATAGCCGTGGGAACACTTAACGCTAGGGCGATCGAAACCGAACCGCGCAATCCTCCCCACCATAACACCGTTCTTTCCTTGAAATTGATGTTATTGCCCGTAATTAGGTTACTAATTGCCCCTAGTCCAAAAATTGAGAACAGACGGGAAACCACCATAGCAGCGATCGCTATTAAAATCCCGGTTAAGTGACTACCAAGACTCTCAAAACGAGTTTGATCGCCGATCAGTAAAAAGATGATGGAATTGACAAAAAAGGCGATAAATTCCCAAAATTCGCTAACTACCAGGCGCGTGCGGGGACTCATACCAATGCGCGAACCGAGATTACCGAGAATAATCCCGACAATTACCACCCCAATCACACCGGATCCGCCTAATTTTTCCGTGACGAGATAGGTTCCGTATGCAGAAACTAGGGTGAGAGACTGTTCCACGAAAGGCAGATCGAAGCGTTGGGTAAGGTAGGAAATGCCGAAACCGATCACGCAACCCACACCGATGCCAATCCCCACAAAGGTGCAGAAACGAGCGATCGTGACGGGTACGGAAAAGGTATCGACTCCCAAGGGAATCCCCACCAAGAGGACGAAAGCCACCACAGCGACCCCATCATTAAAGAGACTTTCCCCTTCCATCAGGATCGTCAGTTTTTTACTGGCCCCCAATTCTTTAAATAGGGCAATTACAGAGACGGGATCGGTGGCAGCTAGGGCAGCCCCCAAGAGAAAAGCGATCGATAGGGGTAAATTGGCAAAAATATGTAGGGGATAGGCAACCCCCAAAACGGAGATAATCACCCCGATAACGGCAAAAAGGACGATAGTAACCCAATATTCCTTTAATTTAGCCCAAGGAATATTCCAAGCGGCTTCAAAAAGGAGGGGAGGCAGAAAAATTTCCAGAATTAATTCCGGGGAAAGATTGACCAAACGCAAATCTAAAAAAGCTAAACCCATACCGACAATAACTAACAGCAGGGTGTAGGGAATTTTGCGGAGGAAGGCAACGGTTCTCGATAAAGTGGCGACACTCAAGGAAATGGTCAAAACTAGCAGGAATTGCTCTAAATTATGAGCGATCGCCTCGTTAGCAGTAGATTCTAGACTCATTATTTTCAGTTATCAGATATGGGAATTATGAATTATGAATTATGAATTATGAATTGGGGAGTGGGAAGAATAAATAAAAATAATCTCCTGACTACTGACTACTGACTACTGACGACCGACGACCGACGACCGAACACCTAACCCCCAAAATCCAACACCCTAGTCATTCGGGGACTGAGGAGAGATTTTCAAAGAGGAAATGGCCCCTTCTTCTATCGGGGTTTCTGATGTATTTCTTTCCCCATCGAGAGAAGGGGTTTTTTTGCCGCCAGAACCGCCACTTTTCGGGGGTTTCGAGGAGAGGAATCGGGCCTCGAACTGTTTGATCAGCACATACAACACCGGGACGAGAAATAAACTCAACACCGTGGAAATCAGATAACCGCCTAAGATTGCAGTTCCCAGGGACCAACGACTCATCGCCCCGGCGCCGGAAGCGATAACCAAGGGCAAGAAACCGACTAAACCGGAAATAGCCGTCATCAGAATCGGTCTTAAGCGTTCCGTCGAGGCCCGGGCTGCCGCATCGGGAATACTTAAACCCAAAGTACGGGACTGGTTAGCGAATTCCACGATTAAAATCGCATTTTTAGCCGCTAAACCGATCAACATGACCAAAGCCACCTGAGCATAGATATTATTATTCACCGCCGGGAAGAGACTACCCACTTGTAGGAAATTCGCCCGCAACAGTAAGGCCCCCATGGCACCTAGGATCGCTAGGGGAACCGTAATCATGATGATAATCGGGTCAATGTAGCTTTCGTACTGGGCCGCAAGGACGAGGAAAACCACGATAAAGGCTAATCCGAAGATAACTGGGGCAGCCCCGGCGGAAGTTTTTTCTTGGAAAGCTGTACCCGTCCAAGCGTAACCGAAACCGGGCTGCAGGACTTTCCGACAAACATCTTCCATCACTGCGATCGCCTGTCCCGTACTAAAACCGGGGGCGGGACTACCCTGAACGTTAATCGAGGGATAGAGGTTAAAGTTAGTGATAATCGGTGGATAGGTGAAGCGTTTGACGCTAACTAAACCCGATAGGGGAATATTGGCCCCGGTACGGGAACGGACGTAAAGACGGTTAATATCTTCGGGATTAGAACGATAATCCGCTTCTGCTTGGGCAAAGACTCGATACAAGCGATCGCCTAAGACGAATTGGTTAACGAAGTTGGAACCGAGATAGGTTTGCAGGGTTCCGAAAACGGCCTGCATATCGACGTTTTGGGCCTGTAGCTGGTTGCGATTGATGGAAAGTTCCAGCATCGGCGTGTCGGTGGTAAATTGGGTGAAAATTCCCGATAATTCCGGTCTTGTTCGGGCCTCGGCCATGACTTTATTAGCGTTGGCAATCAAAGCGTCCATGGGGAAAGAAGCGCGGTTTTGGATAAATAACTCGAAACCGCCGGTAGAGCTTAATCCATCCACGGGGGGCGCATTAACGGCGAAAGCGCGAGCATCTGGGACTTTAGTGGCTAATTGCTGGTTAATTTTCCGCAGAACCCCGAAAACCGACTTATCTTCGCCGGGCCGTTCCGACCATTCTTTTAACTTGACAAAAAATAGCCCTTGGTTGCTACCACTTCCGGCAAAACTAAAGCCCGCCATACCGACAAAGTGTTCGATTTCTTCGATACCGTCGAGAATTTCTTCGTTAATCTGACGGATAACCTGATCGGTGTAGCGCAAGGAAACCCCGGCGGGTGCTTGCACCAAAACGAAGGCATAACCTTGGTCTTCTTCGGGGATAAAACCCTGGGGAGTGGTGCTATAACTCCAAGCTGTGAGAAAGAGGGCGGCGATAAAGAAGGGTAACACTAAAAAACGGATGCGGATCAGAAATTCGATCGAGCGTCGATAGCCCTCTTTAACTGCGTTGAAACCCCGATTAAAGCCCTCGAAAAACAGTCCCAAGGGTCCGCGGGTGCGTTGGGGCGCTTTCATGATAATCGCCGACATGGTGGGGGAAAAACTGAGGGCGTTAAAGGTGGAGATGATAATTGAAGCGGAGATGATGACGGCAAATTGTCGATAAACGATCCCCACCGTACCGGGGAAGAAGGTGACGGGAATAAAAACCGCTAATAGTACAAGAGAACTGGCGATAACCGCCGAGGTTAACTCGCCCATGGCATCAAGGGCAGCTTGAAATGGCCGCATTCCCTGCCGTAATTTTTCCGATACCGCCTCTACAATCACGATGCCGTCGTCCACCACTAAACCGGTGGCCAGAATGACGGCAAACAAGGAGAGGTTATTGAGAGAATAGCCTAAAGCCAGGGCGACGGCCATGGTTCCGATCAAAGATACGGGAATAGCGATCGCCGGAATGATCGTGGTGCGCCAATCCTGAAGGAAGATAAAAATGACGAGAATAACCAGTAAAATCGCCTCCACCAGAGTGCTAAAGGCTTCTTCCAGGGAAGCGGCGACAAAGGCGGTATTATCGAGGGTAATGGCGATATTTAACCCCGGGGGGAAACTCGGTTCTAGTTCCGCCATTTTTTCTTTCACCAGTTTGGCAGTATTCCAAGCGTTGGAACCGGGTAACTGATAGACGATATAGACGACGGCGGGGGATTTGTCGAAATAGGCGGCGGTACTGTAGCTTTCGGCTCCGATTTCTGCCCGTCCCACGTCTTTAATTCGGATTAAATCGCCATTTTCACCGACTTTGACGACGATATTTTCTGCTTCCTCCCCGGTGGCAACCCTACCAACGGCGCGAATGGCGATCTGGAATTGCTGCTCTTCGGGACTGGGATCACCGCCAATTGTCCCCGCACCCACCTGAATATTCTGTTCTCGGATCGCCTGTACTACTTGTTCCGCCGATACGCCCCTAGCGGCTAAAGCATCGGGATTAAGCCAAAAACGCAGGGCGTATTCCCTTTCCCCGATGATGGTTGTACTACCAACCCCCTCGATCCGGCGAATCTCGGCATCGATGACTCGATCAACAAAGTTACTTAAAAAGACTGTATCGTAGGGATAATTGCCCTTTTCGTCCGGTTTGGCGGAAATCCCGTAGGCAAGGGTAACGCTGGGGGATTGGGTATTGGTTGTCACCCCCTGCCGGTTCACTTCTTCAGGTAAACTAGCGGCGGCGGTACTGACACGGTTTTGTACCAAGACTTGGGCAATGTTACGATCCATTTCCACCGGGAAAAAGACATTCACCGTACTTTGTCCGGTGTTGGTACTCTGGGACTGCATATAAACAATCTGTTCTGTCCCGTTAATCTGGCGATCGAGTACCGTGGTAACGTTATCCTGTACGGTTTTGGCATCGGTTCCCAAATAGTTGGCATTTACCGCCACCTGAATAAATGCCAACTGGGGCAGTTTTTCTAGGGGTAAAAAGGGAACAGCGATCGCTCCGATCAAAACGATTAAAATCGAGCAAACTGTGGTCAGAACGGGTCTTTTAATGAAAGTATCGGCAATACTGAGGATCATAGGGCGTTACTGGTTCATCTTTTCTAGGATAGTTGCGGCGGTGGGAGATTTACGAGTCAGATAATTAAATATTAATAGTTTAAAGATGGTATCTAGGATAACGGGAACAGTGGCCACAAACAAGCTAATGAATGTAATATTCTCGCGCCAACCAAAGTGCCGGAACAAAGTTTCTAAGATTACCGTCCAACCCTCCGCCGAGTGAAACCCGACAAATATATCGGTAAAGAGAATAAAGATAAAGGCTTTGGTGATATCATTTAAGCTGAGAAAATAACGACTAAGATAGGCTCGCGTAATTGCCAATTGTTGACGACCAAAAATTAAGATCGCGATAAAGGCTATTACTCCAGTAATATCGGAGAGCAAGTTTTTCCAACCATCTTGACTTTCATAACCCGCTTCTCTGAATAATTCTTGCACCTGTTCCCGAAAGGTTTCTTCTGATTCATGTCCTACTTTTGCTACTCCTAAAACGTGCTTGATTTCTTGTATTTCTTGAAGTCTAGCAAATTCCCTGAGATATTTTTCACCAATTTCCTGAGAAATATAAACTTCTGATATTTTCGCTCTATCCACACCAAAATAGTTTAAGACAGGGCTAAAAACGAAGTTTTTACTAATAAACTGCACCGAGAGAGGAACTAAAATAATAATCAGGATAAAACGGATAGCAATCCGTTGTTGTTGTCGCAGGGTACGGAGTTGTTTAATAACGGTTTGTTCGTATTCGGGGGTTAATTCTTGCTGGAAGTTAAAAAATTTATTACTGGTTGCAGGAGAAATTATCTGGTTATCTTTATCCCTGGGTTTATCACTGGTGAGATTGGCATTAGGCAGATTTGGGGTTTGATTATTCGGTAATGGGGGCAGCAATTCCCCTAAATCTAGGCGATATTTACCGATAATATCCTCGATCGCCTTTAAAGTCTCTAGGATGTTATTATTTTCTGGGTTAGTTTGCGGATTGATAAAATTACCCAGACGCACTTGAGTTAAATCGAAACGTATCTGTAATAATTCTCGCTCTAGGGTACTTTGAAAGTAATCATAAACACTTTTTCCTCCCACGGCAGCCGGGGAAATTTTTTGTCCCCCAAAATGTTTATCTTCGATCGCTTTAATTTTCAGCGCTCTCTGATAAGCTGATTCTAAGGCCACTAAAGAGCGTCTTTCTACCCATTGATTAACTCGATTCCAAGGCACGGCTATAATCCTCGCTTTTCTGTCATCACAATCACCACGGTAAGCTATCAGCGTTGGCTAGATCTCCACGTTAGAGAAATATCCATAATATTACATTTTGAGCGCAGGTGATGCACTCCCACCATTGAGGAAATACAACGTTTCTCATCAAAATATTGTAGGGGCGAATTGCATTCGCCCTCTTTTACAGCGTTTCTCATCAAAATATTGTATAACCTAATTTTTTATCAACGATCGATGACCGACTCCCTAAAACGAAAACTTCCTAGCTCACCATTAGGATAACTGCTCTAATTAAAGTTAGCAATAATTTTTAGATATTGAATGTTCCTCGACAAATAAACTATAGTTACTTTGAAAGATTTCAGGAGTAAATCTATTAGCCTGTTGCCGACAATTTTCTGGGTCAATTTTATCCGCATGATCGACAAAATATTTAACCGCTTCCTGCAAGGATTGGGGATTTTGTTCCCCAAAAAGTAATCCTGTTCCCTGGGGAGAATTTTCCCGCAGATCTCGCACGGTTTCTAAAGCACCTCCGGCAGCAAATCCAATCACGGGAGTACCACAAGCTTGCGCTTCCACTAAAGCAATACCAAAATCCTCACAAGCAGCATAAATAAACGCTTTTGCTTTCGACATATATTCTGCTACCATTTGATCGGATACTGCCCCTAAAATCTGAATATTATCCTTGGCTAACTGTCGAATTAAAGCCATTTGTGGACCATCTCCAATAACCACTAGGGGTAATCCCAATTGATTAAACGCTTCCACAATTAAAGGGACTTTTTTATAACTAACCAAACGAGAGACTACTAAATAAAAATCTTCTTTTTTCTCTTGGTAGGGAAAACGCTCGATTTGTACGGGAGGATAAATAACTTTTGCCTCCCGTCGATAACAGCGCCAAATTCGTCTAGCGGTGTGGTGGGAATTAGCCAGAAAATAGTCCACACGATTAGCAGAAATCACATCCCACTGACGCAACCCATGCAAGAGATAACGGGTGAAAATACCGGGTAATCCCTGTCCTAACTTACTATTAGCCAGATAGTCAAAAGTTAAATCCCAAGCATAACGCATCGGAGTGTGACAATAACAAATGTGCACCTGATCCGGTCGAATTAACACCCCTTTAGCCACACAATGGGAGGAGGATAAAATCACATCATAATCCTCTAAATTTAACTGCTCGATCGCCAGGGGAAGAAAAGGTAAGTATTTTTGTACGCCATTTCTCGCTTTCGGGAAGTTTTGCAGAAAAGTTGTCCCGATCGAGCGACCATAGAGATAACTATCGGGATTAGTGGACTCAAAATCGACCAAAGCGTATAAATCCGCCTCTAGACATTGTAAAATCTCCTTAACCACTAATTCCGATCCCCCCGTCGCCTTTGGGGTTAACCACTCGTGAACCAGAGCATACTTCATAGGATAATCAATAATATCAGCCGTAATTATAGCAGTAAGGGATCGGCAGTTTAAGAGTTCATTTTCTGGTTTTCTCTTCCCCAAAATTACCGACACATATCCGATCACGGTAAAAAACCCTAGAAAGAAATTATTAAATTTTTCAAGAAAAATTGCAAAGTTTAGTAAAAATTACTAGCCAGATCAGATTAGCGACTCCATAATGGGGATCAAGGAAAAAATAGGCTTAAACCGATTGGGATCAAGAAAAACTAGCTTTATATACAAAAGATAACTAATTAACGAGGTTTGCTATGATCACCCTGCAACAAGTACGCTGTCCTAATTGTGGAAATTTTGCCGAAAGACAGCATATTTTAGAACACCATCTCGTTAGCACCGCCTGTTCTCACTGCGATTATCTGTTAATTAGTTGCAGTCTCACGGGAAATGTACTAGAGTGCTATGCACCCGGTATTGGTTTAAGAAATTAACACTGCCCCCTAGCCGGATCGAAAATGTCTTGTCAAAATAGAGTGGAGAAGACAAAATCAAGGAGCTAAGTAGCTATGGGGGGTAATTTCTTCAAGGGAGCGATCGCATTGGGGGTGGTAGCGGGGATTATGGGATTTACCAATCCACCCCAAGAACTTTACAGCGAATACGCCTCGGAAAAACTTCTCGCTCATGCCGACAAAATCGCTTGCGAAAAAATCAGTCTCTGTGACTCGATCGATTCTTTACCAGTGGCAGCCAGAAATGTGATCAAAAATCAAATCTTAAAACCAGCGATCGAAACCTCTAGTCAACGGCAAAATTTAGGTGTGTTCAGCATTTACACCACAGAGGTACCGGGGGTAGCTAAAATTAGAACTCTTGGCGCTTTTGGACATTTCTTGACTTTCTCGGAGACTTAGGTGAGATTACTGCCAGCTTAACCGCTACCAGCTTAATAATGAGTTAAGATGATCGTGTTAACCCGCGATTTGAGCGATAGACTCCTCAAGAACACCGATTAATCCTCCCTAACCGTGTTTAATTTTCTGCCCATTCTCCGAGAAGCGATCGCCCGTTGGTGGTCTGAATTCACCCTCCAAACTAAATTAATGGCCGCGGCTACTTTAGCCGTTTCTTTGTTGATGAGTGGTTTAACCTTTTGGGCGGTTAACACGATCCAGCAGGATGTCCGTCTCAATGATACCCGTTTTGGCCGGGATTTAGGGCTGTTATTAGCCGCTAATGTCTCCCCTCTGATTGCTGAGGACAATTTAACCGATTTAGCCCGTTTTTCAGCCCGTTTTTATAGTAGTACCTCCAGTGTGCGTTATTTGATCTACGCTAACGAGGAGGGTGAAATATTTTTCGGTATTCCCTATTCTACCGCCGAAGTTAAGAACTCCCTGACGATCGAGCGTCGCATTCAATTACCGGAAAATTATGGCGAAAATGGGGAAACTCCCCTCATCCGTCAGCATAAAACCCCCGACGGTGAAGTAACCGATGTCTTTGTTCCCTTAAATCATGAGGGCAAATATTTGGGAGTATTAGCGATCGGGATCAATCCTAACGCTATTGTGGTGGCTTCTTCTAATCTAACCCGTGATGTGACTATTGCCGTTTTTGTCTCGATCTGGGCTATGGTGATTCTCGGGGCGGTTTTTAATGCTTTAACTATCACCAAACCGATCAAGGAGTTATTAGTCGGGGTCAAAAATATTGCAGCGGGAAATTTTAAGCAGCGCGTTGATTTACCCCTGGGAGGAGAGTTAGGAGAATTAATTCTCAGTTTTAATGAAATGGCGGAAAAGTTAGAACGATACGAAGAACAAAATATCGAAGAAATGACCGCCGAAAAAGCCAAATTAGATACGTTAATGTCCACTATTGCTGATGGAGCAATTCTCTTAGATACTAATTTTCAATTATTATTAATTAATCCCGCAGCTCGGGAGATATTTGGCTGGGAAGATCGGGAAATTATCGGTCAAAATGTTCTACATCTTTTTCCTTCGGAGTTAACGGTTAGACTAACTAAACCTCTCTATCAAATTGCGGCAGGAGAAACCCTCCAGCCAGAAGAATCGGCTAATCAAAATCAGAAAAATGCTGTTACTGATCAGGAAAATAATAACTATTCCCCAGCAGAATTTAGATTATCTTTAACTAACCCGAAACCCCGGACAATTCGCCTTTTGTTAACTCAGGTATTCGATCAGCATCGGGAGAATGTCCGGGGAATTGCCATGACGCTACAGGATATCACTAGAGAAACAGAATTAAATGAGGCAAAAAGTCAATTTATCAGCAATGTTTCCCATGAGTTAAGAACCCCTTTATTTAACATCAAATCTTTTATTGAAACCCTGACAGAATTTGGTGAGGATCTCAGCGATACAGAAAAAAGAGAGTTTTTAGAAACCGCCAATCATGAAACCGATCGCTTAACTCGTTTAGTTAATGATGTTCTCGATCTTTCTCGGTTAGAATCCTCGCGTAACTATAACTTAGATGCGCTCGATATCGGACAATTAATCGAACAAACCCTAAGAACCTATCAACTCAATGCTAGGGATAAAGGACTAGAATTAAGCTCGGAAATTGAAGCCAATTTACTACCAATTTTAGGTCATTATGATCTACTTTTACAGGTATTAACTAATCTAGTCGGTAACTCCCTAAAATTTACTCCTGCCGGCGGTAAAGTGGTGATTCGTGCCTATAAAATAAGCAGAGATAATCCCCAAGAAACTCCCAAAATTCGCGTGGAAGTATCCGATACTGGTATTGGCATTGATGCCGAGGATCAAAGTGCCATATTTGATCGATTCTATCGGGTAGAAAATCGCGTTCATACTCTAGAAGGGACGGGATTAGGATTATCGATCGTCAAAAATATTATTGAAAAACACTATAGTCAAATTAATTTGATTAGTGAAGTGGGAATTGGCACAACTTTCTGGTTCGATCTAGATTTATATCAAGGCTTGATCGCCAGCAAGAAAATTAACGACGTGAGTTTATAAAAGCCAGGGCAATACTGCCCAAAATCAGGGTTAATAATAGCAATAATCCCTTATTCCTGAGACACCAATTTTTAAAAACCCTAGGGAGAGGGAGAGGAGGAATTTTTTCGGCTATTATTTGGCTATTTTTGTATAAAGTGCAGCTGGTAGCGTAGGGACGTTGGGGAAAATTACAGCTATCATCGCCATGGTAGAGACAAGTTTGACATAAAAACTCGCCCGTGACAGCTTGATGCAGGGTCATGCCGGGATGACCATAGGCCTTTAAAATATTAGCACAGTAGGGACATTGCAAGGCTTGACTATCGACCTTCTGCTGACAACGAGGACAGGTAATCATAATCGCTAAATTTTCCCTTTGAGGATTGTCATTGCTGATAATCATAGACTATAGCAAAACCCCCTGGCTTTTTCTGGTTATTTGACTAAATAGCTGCGCCATTGTGAGGCAACTTCTTCCAGTAAACGCCAAGTTTTACCCTCGATCTGTCTTTGTAAATAAAGATCAAAATTGTTGTGTTGTTTGGTATCTTTTTGATGGGGCAATCGCAGAGTTAGATCGTAATCCCCCTGCAAGTGATAAGCGGGTAACTTGCCCACATAAATCGGTTCCAGACTGGTGACATTAATTTTAGCAATTTTTACCTGCGGATCATCGATCTGTAAAGATTGACTAAGGCGATCGGATGTGTGACGAAATTGTAATAAAAGGGCTTTGGCGACGATTTCTCCGTCAGGGGCAAATTCTTGCGGGGGAGCGACACTACCACAAGCAGTCAGGAAGACAAGGAAAATACTGGTTAAAAAACCGAGAAAACGACGCATAGAATGATATTTTGAAAAAGAATGGCAGCGGGTTAAGAAAGATTATGACTCAACCAAACGAGCGAGAGAATTTCAGCCAAGCAGAAACGGTGATCCGACTACAAGAGGCGATCGAGCAGTTAAATTTGATCGTTTCCCAACTTAACACGGGAACGGGGACAGTGTTACCCCCAAAAGTTGCTGTTGATAATCTTCTTAACTCAACGCAACAGTTAGCCGCTGCTTTAAAACCAGACGAATTTGCAGGAGTTGAGCAAAGTTTAACCCCAGATTCTCCCATCGAAGCAGTCGAGGGAATCGACGATATTTTACCAGATTTCGAGCAGGTGGAAGGGTGGTGGACGGCAATTTTGAACAAAATTCGCCGACTTTTACCCGGGGGAATTAGCGAAAAAATTCCCGATTGGTTAATCACCGGTTTGTTAACAGGAAGTTTAGTCACTATCCTCTTAGTCGCCGTGATCAGTTTACCGAAAAATCCAGGGGAAATTGCCGAAAATATGCCTGAAGTTGTCTCTAGTCCCCCACCGGCAGCTAGGGAAATTATCGAAACTCCCCCAGAATTAACCGCACCAGAGGCACCGATTCCCGTCCCGATTACTAAAGCAAAACCCCGATTAACTCCCGAACAAAGTTTAGTCGCAGCCATTCAAGAGGAAATTACCGATTTAACTACTCGTTATCCCGCCGGGATTATTTCTACCGTAGAGGCAGATTTTTTGGCCAGTCGTCTAGTAGTTATTTTGGGCAATAATTGGTATAGCCTGGAGGCATCACAACAGGATAAATTGGCTAATTCGGTTTTTCAACGTTGCCAAAGTCTCGATTTTCGCCGCTTGGAAATGAAGGATAACGAGGGAATTCTCCTCGCTAGAAGTCCCGTTATCGGCGATCGAGTGGTGATTGTCAATCGCACTCAACCCAGTGCCGTCATCTCCTCTGGTGAGTAGTTTTGAGCGCCGGGAGAGGGAGTTTTCGACCAAGACAGCCTCAAGAATTCTCGCCCACCAGGCCGCTTTTTTCTCTCCCTGGTTAGATATCTATCTGAATATACACAAAGATTAGTGATCCCTGACTTAACAGTGCTATAATTGGCTAGGTAAAATTTTGTAACGATTCTTAATCTTGAACCTACTTGATAGTCAATGCTCCCCCCCGCCTGGGGTGGCCGCAGCAGTTTTGGTGCGAGAAAAATTGCTCCGATCCAACCCAACTCCCTTAAACTTTTCTAGGGTTCCCCTGACCGCCAAAATTTTGACCTAACTACCCAGAATTAAGAGACTTCAAACTATACCATGAACTCTGTTATTCGTCAACAGCGAGCGCTGATCACCGGAGCCGGCAGCGGCATCGGCAAAGAAACCGCCCTCGCTTTCGCCAAGGCGGGAATTAATCTGGTTTTAATCGGTCGTGATCGGCAAAAATTGGCAACCGTGGCGGGAATGGCGGCAGATTTAGGCGTATCAGCCCAAGCTTACCCCTTAGATTTGGCGGATATCCCGGAAGTAGCTCCTAGTATCGCTAAAATCGCCCAAGAATCCGGACCGATCGACATTCTGATCAATAATGCCGGCATGGGTTACACAAATCCCTTGGCCGAAACACCTTTGTCAGACTGGCAGCGGGTGATCGATCTGAATTTAACCAGCGTTTATCAGTGTGTGCAAGGAATTTTACCTGCCATGCGTCAACAGGGGGGAGGCATGATCGTTAATGTTTCCTCGATCGCCGCCGATAATTTTTTCCCCGATTGGGGGGCCTATAGTGTCAGCAAAGCGGGATTAGTGGCATTTTCTCGCATTTTAGCCCTCGAGGAGCGGGCTAACGCCATTCGCGTCACGATTATCACCCCCGGGGCTGTCAATACTCCCATCTGGGACAGCGATAGCGTCAAAGCAGATTTCGATCGCTCGGCCATGTTAACCCCGGATATCATCGCTCAGGCCATTCTGCAAGCGGTGTTACTGCCCAAACAGGCCGTAGTGGACACGATGACCATTATGCCCAGTGCGGGGGCATTATAACCCAAAATACTCCTATTTATCGATCAATTCGCCTACAGGCATCCTCATTATGACCATAGCTTCTTCTAACGGTTTAAACGGTAATCTAACCGACGCTATCCAAGCACGCGTAACCAGTCGCCCTGATCGCAACACCCACAATGGCAAAACCGCTCAAATTCATCCAACTTCCGACGAAAACAAAGAACAGATGATGGATGCGGTCAGAAATATCCTGATCTCGGTGGGGGAAGATCCCGAAAGAGAAGGTTTATTAAAAACCCCCAAACGGGTGGCCGAAGCGATGCAGTTTCTCACCCAAGGCTATCAACAATCCCTGGAAACCCTCGTTAATGGTGCGATCTTCGATGAAGGTCATAATGAGATGGTATTAGTGCGCGATATTGACTTCTTTAGTCTCTGTGAACATCATATGTTACCCTTCATGGGTCGGGCCCACGTTGCCTATATTCCTAACCAAAAGGTGGTCGGATTAAGTAAATTGGCCCGCATTGTGGAAATGTATTCCCGTCGTTTACAGGTGCAAGAGCGCCTCACCCGTCAGATTGCCGAAGCGATTCAAGAAATTCTCGACCCCCAAGGGGTTGCGGTAGTCATGGAAGCAACTCATATGTGCATGGTAATGCGCGGGGTGCAGAAACCGGGATCCTGGACTGTCACCAGCGCCATGTTAGGAGTCTTCCAAGACGAGCAGAAAACCCGCGAGGAGTATCTTAACCTGATCCGTCATAAACCCAATTTCTTCTAGTCAGGGAAATGGGGGAATTCAACTAAAACCCCAACACCCTAAAACCTTCTAACTGATCACTGATCACTGAATGTTTGCAGTCGCTCTAACAAGAGGGCGACTTTTTTGATGTCTTTATCACCAGGCGATCGCTCAACGCCGCTAGAGACATCAATACCCTGGGGGTGCAGCCGAGTTAAAGCTTCACTAATATTATCGGGGTTGAGTCCTCCGGCCAGAAACCAGGGCAAGGGGGGCGAAAAACTGGCTAAGGCTTGCCAGTCTAAGGTATGTCCCGTACCGCCGAGCAATTGGGGATGGTAGGCATCTAAAAGTAAAGTATCGACGCTATTGAAGTAAATTGCCGACTTTTCCCAACTTTCTCTGTCTTTGATCCGCAAAGCTTTGATAATTTCCCGGTCGGGTAATAATTGCCGCAACCTTTGGCAATATTCGGGAGATTCCTTACCATGTAACTGCACACTTGTCAAGGGGGTTTTAATAATTATTTGCTGAATAATTTCCGGTTGCTCGTCGGCAAAAACCCCGATAAAATCAATTTTGTCGGGTATTGCGGCGGTAATAGCGTTAATTTGCTCGATTTTGACGTAACGAGGCGAACTCGGTACGAGGATAAAACCTAAGGCCGTTGCTCCTAAATTGGCGATCGCTCGTCCTTGGTCCGGTTGGGTAATGCCGCAAATTTTAATTCGCATTTAATCTTATTCGCAAAACGTTACAAAAACTGTTAAGTATTCAAACAAAAAGCAGTTTCGGGTCAAGAGCTTTTTATAATGCCCTGTGGTTAACAAAATCTTATCAAGACTGGAGCGCAAATGATCCCTTCCGCCTTACTTTTAGCCACTGCTCAAACCATTCCCTGGAATTTATCCGTCGGCATTACCATGACGTTAGCTAACCTAGTAGCCTTCGTTATCGGTTATTTTGCTATCCAAAATACTGGGGCCGGCCCTGCTTTACCCTTGCCGCAGTTAGCCTCGAAAAAAAGCTTCGGTCTGCCGGAATTATTGGCTACCATGAGTTTTGGCCATATTCTCGGTGCGGGACTGGTTCTCGGTCTTTCTAATGCGGGTATTCTCTAATCAGTAATCAGTAATCAGTGACCGGTAATCCTCAGAGAGAGGAGCCAGTAGTCAGTAGTCAGTAGTCAGGAGAACTAAGTAGGGTCTGCTGAAAAAGTTTGTTGGTGGGGGCAGGGTGTGGGGTGTGGGGTGTGGGGTTTTACCGATTTTGAGGTAGTCAGTTACCTAATTTTCAGGGAAAAAGTACCTGAATTTTACCCCCGATCCCTCCAATGGCTGGCACTTTTTGAGGTCAAAAAAGTCCAAAAGTCTTATCCAACAAGGTTTCTAGATTTATTCAGCAGACCCTAAGTATAAAGATATTTTAGGCAACTTCATCCCTATTTTCCCATTTTTGAACTCTCAAAAGTTAATTATGTCAGAAGTCTAGTAATCGTCAAGATCGGGTGATTATTCTGGCTGCTGGCGAGAAAATTAAGAAAGCAGTGGCCCCAGTCGAAGCTGGAGACTTTGCTAACAAAGAAGAAGCAGTATTTGCTAAATTAACTCATGAAAGTTAGATGGCTGCGGAAAGAAGTATCGAAAATAATTGGTAAATCCGAACGTTGCTAATCGCTTAATTAATCGTAAATATTGCCTCTAAAGTTAATCTCATAAATAAAGATTTCGTCTGTCTCCTTGCCGATTTCAAAAATAACTCGCATTTTGCCAACACGAATTCTGGAGAATCCTTTTAACTCACCTTTAAGTTTTTTGATATCAAGTTCTTCAGGGGGATAAACGTTTTGAGTTTCAAGGCAGGTTTTGAGAATACCAATTTTAGTCAAAACAGATTTTCGGCTATTGGCATCTAGTTTCTCCAAAAATTTATTGGCTGATCTACTGATCCTGATCTTCACGATTAAACCAGCCTGTAATATCAACGAAGCCGTCGTCTTTGTAATCAACAGGATTAAAGGTTGCTTCTATGTCAGCTTGTTCTATATCATCAACATAGGGAATCAGCATCTCGAAGAATTTAAACCATTCTTCCCGCATAACTTCGCGGACGCTTTCCTTGATGATGGTTTTGAGCATTAGAGCATCTAAGGTGTTTGCCGGCTCCATATATTTTCCTCCAATCTACTTGAATTGTAGCAGCAGATCAAGAAAACGGGTTTCTTACAGCAGCTATCTTAAGGATTTTAGTTTTCTCAAGCCACTATTCGAGGCAAGTCAAGAGATTGGGAGAAATTCAGGTAATCTAAGGATAGGCGGTTAAAGTGCATCTTAGCTTACCTGATAACGTTCTTAAAATCTATCTTCGGCAAAAGTTACTCATTTTAGCTATCTAGCTATATAAATAAGTAACTTTACAAGGTTTTAGATAGAGTTTTGGTTTCTATATTTAACCCCGATCCTCACAAACAAAGTCCACTACTCGATCGATTTCTCGGGATGAGCGGATGCGACGACTACCGCTGCCGAGTTCGCCACCACGACAATTGGCCCACCAACGCTCGCGACTGCCATTAACGATCGCATCAAATTCTCTAATTCTGCCACTATCATAATAACTGCGGCGATCAACGACAAAACGACCGATATTGGGGAGGCGAAATTCTTCATAAACATTACCTTCCCAACCGCCACCAACATTACCGTGATGGTCGTCCATGCGTACCTCAAACTCGCCCCGACAACCATTTCTGACCACAATATTGCCGTTTTGGAAATCCCAATTACCCTCACAGGGAGCAGCGGAGCGAGTGCGGATTAATCTGACTTGGGCCCATCTAGCGTTCACGGGACAGCGAGTAGTGCGACCGCTTTGACTTTCACAATTAATTCTCATGGTTCTGGCCGCTGCTGGCTCGCTCCCTAGGGGATAAATTAGCAACAAACCGAGACTAGATAATAAAATTTGGCGAAACATTGTCTTAATCTCCAAGAAATTCTCTAGTTTATCCTACATGGGTATCCAGAAAATGAGTAGTAGTTGCCTGAGATGCGTTAATCAACAAAAAAGAAGGGTGATTTAACTTCACCCTTCCCCCTATTCGGTAAATTTTCTTGCCATCTTTAGAGAGCGTTACCGCGAGGTAATACTTCTTCAGGGAAGATAAAGTTTTCGTGGGGTTGGTCTTGGGGAGCCATCCAAGCTCTCAGACCTTCGTTAAGCAGAATATTTTTAGTGTAGAAGGTTTCAAATTCCGGGTCTTCCGCCGCTCTCAATTCCTGAGAAACGAAGTCATAGGCCCGGAGGTTAAGCGCTAATCCCACCACACCCACAGCACTCATCCATAAACCAGTCACGGGGACAAAGAGCATGAAGAAGTGTAACCAACGTTTGTTGGAGAAAGCGATGCCGAAGATTTGCGACCAGAAACGGTTCGCCGTCACCATGGAGTAGGTTTCTTCCGCTTGGGTGGGTTCAAAAGCCCGGAAAGTGTTGGAACCTTCACCGTCTTCAAACAGGGTATTTTCTACGGTCGCTCCGTGAATAGCACAGAGAAGCGCACCACCGAGGATCCCGGCTACACCCATCATGTGGAAGGGGTTCAGGGTCCAGTTGTGGAAGCCTTGGAAGAAGAGAATAAAACGGAAGATACCAGCCACGCCGAAGCTAGGGGCAAAGAACCAGCTAGACTGACCGAGGGGGTACATCAGGAAGACACTGACGAACACCGCAATCGGGCCAGAGAAGGCGAGGGCGTTGTAGGGACGAATGCCGACTAAACGGGCGATTTCAAACTGACGTAGCATGAAGCCAATCAGGCCGAAAGCACCGTGCAGGGCGACAAAGGGCCATAAACCGCCGATTTGACACCAACGGGTGAAGTTACCTTGGGCTTCCGGTCCCCAGAGAAAGAGGATGGAGTGACCGAAGGCATCGGCGGGGGTGGAGACGGCCACAGTCAGGAAGTTGCCGCCTTCCAAGTAGGAACTGGCTAACCCGTGGGTGTACCAGGAGGTGACGAAGGTGGTGCCGGTTAACCATCCACCTAGGGCCATGAAGGCGCAGGGGAAGAGTAGTAAACCAGACCAACCGATGAAGACGAAACGGTCTCTTTTGAGCCAGTCATCGAGAGCATCAAACAGCCCTCTTTCTGGGGCGCGTCCGACAGCAATGGTCATGGGGGTTTTCTCCGAAAAATGTATATTATTGCTAAGATTCCGCGCTCTCTTCTCCATCTATCCGAGCAGGCCAGCAGATGTGTTGAAGAATTGTGAGAAATCTTTACTTTTCTTAACTTACACTATATTGGAAAAAATGGCCAAGATTTTTTAGGTCGATCTTAAAAAAATCTAAAATTTTTTCGGGGAGACCGCTTGCTGCGCCCTCAAAGCTGTTGTCATTGGCAAATGCGGCAAAATCCACTTGAGTGGGATGCTAGACCCCTATGTGCGGTAATTATGCCCAAATTGAGGTGATTAAACCCCACAGTGCGCTATTAAGTTTCATTTAGGGGGTGTTAGACGGATGGACGTGGGATAGTAGGATGGAGAGGGTTGCTCGATCGCAGGGAGCAGTATAATTAATAGTTAGCTGTCAAAACGTGAAAATTTGGGGAATAACTGTTCATCATGTCAGAGTTTTCTTTGGAAAGCTTCGCGGAGAGGATTCATTACGGCAAAACAAAGGACTATTTTCAAGAAGTTCTATCTTCATATCAAAATAGGAATTATCGTTCTGCTGTTGTGATGCTTTGGTCTGTTGCTGTTTGTGATATTGTCTACAAACTTCAAAATCTTGTTGATTTATATGATGATGCAGTTGCCAAATTAATTCTCGATGGACTTACTGCATTGCAAGATAGCGATCCTAAGTCTTCCGCATGGGAAATCAAATTAATTGATGACACTTATAACAAGACAAATCTTCTTGATAGCTTGGAGTATGAAAATCTACGTTATCTCCAGAAGCAACGCCATTTATCAGCCCATCCAATACTAAATTCAAACAGAGAACTGCATGAGCCAAACAAAGAAACTGTAAGAGCGTTAATTAGGAATACATTAGAGGGACTACTTATCAAACCTCCTTTCTACACACAGAAAATTACGGATGAGCTTTTAGAAGATATTGCTGAGGCTGCACCTACACTCAATACTAGAGAGAAAGTTAAGAGATATGTTGAGAGTCGATACTTAAGTAGATTGAAACTAGATGTTGAACTCTCTATATATAGAACTCTATGGAAGTTAGTATTTAAACTTGAGAATCAGGATTGCATTAAAAACAGGGCTATAAATTTTAAAGTTTTAGAGGTTATTAGTAACCGCCAGCACAATGATATACTTGAAAAAATAAAAGGTGAAATTGACTACTATAGCAATATTTCATTGTGTCCACAAAATCTAGATTTTGTGGTATTTTATCTGTCTAAAAACAGGGATTTTTATGAAGTTCTTAACGAAAGCGCCAAACTAAAGGTACAACACCATATTGAAAATACAGATATTGGTCGAGTATGTGCTTGGTTTTTGAAGGATAGCCTAGAAGATTATTATGTAGATATGATTGCTCTGATAGAAGGAAGCTCTCATTTAAGCTTTACTGACAATCAACTAAAGTATTTATTGGAGATATCTGATACAGCAGAGTGGCAAAGGCTCTTCTGTAAGTTATTGTCTATTTATTACTGTGCAAGTAAAAATTTCAATCAGGCAGATTTAAGATTTCAGCAAGCAATATCTCCTTATCTGGATTTATTTGATAAAGAAGCTTTGTTTTTTCTTGTTCAACGCATTGAGGGTAATGACCAAGTGTATCGAAGGGGAGCAGCATTCGAGGATCATGAAAAAGTTAAACAGAAATTTATACAGCTACATGACGAAGAACTTGATCTAAAGCCATATCCTCATTTCAAGGATAATGTAACCAAAGAGTAGTACGATCGCCGATATTGTAGGGTGCGTTCCCTGATGCAATTCCTAATTACTCCGCCAATAAATTCCTGGGAACGCACCAAGATTATGGACTTTGAGCAAGCGATCGCATCTGTAGGGTGCGTTCCCCGAAGCTTTCGGGTTTTGCCGACCAGATTTAGACAGAACTATAATGACAATTGTACTTAACCATGTACAACTCTGATGAGCGTCAACATTGTCAACTTTAGTGAAGCCCGAAAAAACTTTAAATCTGTCAAGATCAATGGGCAAATTGGAAAAGAAGTCATTGGAAAAATTGATATGCCTGAACATAAATCGGCTCTGAAAGAATTAGACAGGGGGCGTCTGTTTTTTTATGTGACTTTTGCAGGCGGCAAGGGATACCTTGATAATAAAATATTTCTAAGGGATGTTATTAATGCGTGAGTTAAAATATATAGCTGAAACTCCACTTAATCATAGGAAGGATTACGGTCAGTTTTTTACACCTATGTGCGTTGCTCGCCTCATGGTACAGTGGGTTTTAAAAGATAATCCAGAAACAGTATTAGACCCAGCGTTTGGCTTAGGCGTTTTTTATGATGAAGCAATAAAAATACCTTCAGGTAATCAAGTACATTTCATTGGATATGAGATTGATAGAAATATATTTGAGTTTCTCAATCGTAATGGTGACAGTCCTTATTTGAGAGTTATCAATAGTGATTACCTCGAAGCTGAAACTGAAAAATTTGACGGTATCATTTGTAATCCACCATATATGCGATTTCAGAAATTTCTTAAGCGTCATGATATATTACCAAAAATTGAAGAAAAAATAGGGAAGAAACTTATCGGTTACTCTAATATCTCTTCCGTATTCCTTGTCAAGTCTTTAAGAGAACTTAAAATCAATGGTAACTTGGCGTATATTATGCCTTTTGAATTTTTTAATACTGGCTACGGAAAAGAAATCAAAAAAAGTCTCCTTGAAAATCATTTATTGAAACAAATAATAATCTTTGCCAATGAAAAAGAAATTTTCCCAGAGGCAACGACAACCGTTTGTGTGCTTCTTTGTAAAAATGACGGAAAAAAAGAAACCATTAAAATTTTACAGATCAAAAAAAGTGATGAAATAGATAAAATATCTGATATTAGTAAATTCTATCAGTGGGAAATCGAACCATCGAATTTACCATACAACAAAAAGTGGACACCTATTATTTCATCATTGTTCACTGAACAAGTATCCCCAAATGGCTTCTGTAAGTTGTCCCTATACGGTACGTTTACGAGAGGTATTGCTACTGGCGCAAATGAATTTTTTGCGTTAAAAAAATCAAAAATTGAGCAACGGAAGTTGAGTGATAACAATATTTGTAAGTGTATTACAAAAAGCTCTCAAATCCGCAAAGCAGTATTTACTGAGCATGATTTTAATATACTATACAATGAGGATAAGCCAGTCTATTGTTTAGATGTAAAAGATCACGACAACTATGAAATACGAAATTACATAAAAGAAGGCGAAAAATTGGGATATCATGGGAGGTATCTTACAAAAACAAGGAACACCTGGTACAAAATTGAAAAGAGAAAACCGGCTCCAATTTTATTCGGTGTCTTCAGCAGGGGCAGGTTAAAAGTAATACGCAACTTCACAACAGCAATAAATTTTACCTGCTTTCATTCCTTTTATCCAAATAAATTCGGAGAACAATTTATTAATAAATTATTTGTGTATTTGCTCAGTGATATTGGACAGGAAATAATAAAAATCAATAAACGAAGTTATGGTGATGAATTAGACAAGTTTGAACCAAGGGATTTGAACGATAGCCTATGTCCAAGCCAGAAACAATTTGAAATGCTCAGTGATGAAGATGCTGAAGAAGTAATTAGTATTGCACAAAATGATCACCAAAAAGCAATTCTCATGAGTAATGCTCTGATCAAAAGACTTATGGACTCCCAACAATGCGCTGCACCGGACGGCAATTCCGCTGCGCTCCATAGTGCGATCGCCGATCTGGTTGGGTGGGTTAATAAAATGTAACGCGCCTTATTTTGTTTTAACGCAAGTGATTGTCTCGGAGCAGATTCTAATCAGGTATAATGCCAGATAAGGCAGCAATTTAAGAAAATTTACAATCATGGTATTGCGTCAGATCTGCTCCGCTATATTAAAGAAAAGTTTCCCAAACAGGGCGATGCTATTTCGGTTTAGTTTTAACATTCTGGAGAGATAAACTATGCAACTAGAAGATTAGTTTATCTTTCTCGCTGCCAATGACATTCGCATAAAAAATACACGAATTGGCATTGAAACAGTTTTGTATGACTATATTTACCGTAGTCGAACACCTGAAGAAATTGCCAAAACTTACCTATCATTAAACCTAGAACAGGTTTATGCCACTATTCTCTATTATCTTCGCAACAAACAAGAGATCGGTGAGTACCTCACTAATTGGCTAGAAGTGAGGGAAGATGTTTGTCCCCCGTGATAATATGGGTCGCCTTGCCAACGACGCGCATTCTTTGACATCCTCGCCGCCGTAAACGGACGGTGATTCCCAAACCTCACGATTTAGGTTTCTGCTTCTTTCCCGAAGGATTTTTCGCACCTGCCTTAACAGATTTACTCTGTTCTGGTCTTATGGTCGCTCTACAGACTGACACCGCAAGCCCTGCGGCCAAAATATTTTTACTTGCGTTAATATCTCGGTCATGG
>Ga0315907_10000500_pt1 | contig 56661 bp, 48 predicted proteins | sample LakEriMetagenome_3_FD_203525 | JGI IMG/M metagenome (GOLD analysis project Ga0315907, IMG submission 203525) | Freshwater fungal communities from buoy surface, Lake Erie, Ohio, United States - Buoy 12 MA123 | ecosystem: Environmental > Aquatic > Freshwater > Lake > Lake biofilm | place: USA... | reverse complement strand
GCGCTTTCTATCTAAAGCTTGTCGCTGCGGGGAAACCGAAGAAAGTGGCCATCGTGGCGTGTATGCGAAAACTGCTCGTAACGATAAACGCAATGATAAAAGCTGGCACGCCGTGGAACCCAAAAACAGTCGCGGTTAGTGCGTGAAATCAAGACAGTTGCTGGCCATTGACACTGCATCCGCCTGCGCTCCTGCATATTCTTTGGCCGACTCCGCGACCGCTACTCCGATCGCTGGCATCCCAGAAACATAGAAAAAGCGCACTGCATCAAGCATTAAAGCCAGTTGCTTCGGCGGATCGTCTTCAAGATTTCGAAGATCGAGAGCGGTTCGCTCAAGCAACCGGACATCAGACGTCGCACCACTTCGGAGCGCTGCTGAAATGATGTCGAGCGCCTCCGCCAGGGGGACGTCTGTGGTTCGAGACTTTCTTTCGGGACTTGTAGAGCTCAAGTCACGCCTCCAATTTTGGTGTTGCTATTCCCGCGTTGCGTAGACTAACCCAAAAGGAGTCTCCAGCAACGTTCTGCTATTCTCCGACTGGGCGTAAAAAAACCGCCAATCGTGAGATTGGCGGTTCGAGTTTGTTTTCATTTGCGCTGCTTTCTAGCGCGCTTCTTAGTACGTGGGTGCTCATATCCCATCCGCGCCCAGACGTCATACGAAACCGGAATCGAATTCATCCGGCCGGCGGCGAGGTTTATCAGTCTTGCGTGATGCGTGAGGCCTCCGCGCAAAAAACGTGAAAGTAGATCCAGAGCCTGCAAACTGATCTCACGATTGATGTAGAGGCTTTGACGATGCAATGCTTCTTGCATCGAGCACGACGGCGAATTGTCATCCGGCGTACTGGTGTCGATGATTTCGGGGAACAAATCAGCGACTGTTGGCACATGAAACTCTGCCTTGCGTCCGTTACCCATCACGACTTGGCCATCATCGGCACGGTTGCCCGTATCGAGCCAAATGCTATGTGGATAGCGTTCTATTTGAGCGGCGATTGCCTTGCGGCCTGCCTTTGTATCAACGCAACCGACGATGATGTCTGGACGAAATCGTGCGACTGTCTTCGATATATCTTCGGTAACGGCTGCATTCATCGTGAACGACATGCAGCTGTACTGTGCGTTGACCCGTGAGGCCAACACCACAGCCTTCGGTTGGCCGACGTCCGATGGATAGAAAGGCTGGCGACCGAGATTGGCTTCGCGAACCTTACTGGGATCCATCACTTCAACATCAAGTCCGCTAGGATGCCCAAGAGCGCATAGCGCCATGTGTAACGGGGCGAGCCCTTGACACACCTGACTGCCTGTCCCGCCGGCACCTATTACCAACACGCGAATTGCGCGCTGTAATAGTGCGGCCGGCGGAAGCCATTTCAATGTTTCCAATCTTCACTCCGTAAAAAGTGTGTTTGGGTCGGACCATGGGACTTGACTCCCTAGAAGACAGAGTCGCAACACCCACGAGGGTTTCGCGCTTCCTACCTCTCCAACAACGGCAGAAAGCTTGACCTCGCCCAAGTCGTCTTGGTCATCTGTACTACTGAAGAACGCCGGAAGAACGCCGTGTGAATGGAGGTCAAGCACCAAATGCTCGCTTGCGGTCAACTCAGGCCTCTGGAATTTCACTTGTACGGTGTCAGCGACGGTTTCCACGAGTGGAACTAGCCGATAACCGTTAGTTTCGTGCCAGACAATCCACGCTGCGGTTTCGTTCGGCAGCGCGGCCTGCGCCTGCGCCTGAAACTCACCGAGTAACGCCCGAGGGATGCGTTGCGTTACCTCAAGTGTTTCATTGAGTTCGCCAAAAGGTAGCGCGAACCCGTTGTTACTGCCGATGCAAACCATCGCGTAAAGCCAAGGTCGGCATACTTCCGCGTACGTGCCGCTCTTAGCGACAAGCACCCGATGTCCGCTTGTGTTGAGTAATTGCAGCGCGGAGTATGCAGGCGCCGGTAGAACCGGCACCTGCTTTGCCCAGTAGGCGTCAAGAGTATGCATCTTCTCAACACCTTCCTGTGATCAGGTCTGTGACAGTGCGCTTTGTCGACACTAGCCAATCGTTGTCGAACACCGTTGGTGGTCGACGACCCGAACAGGCTTTCCAATACGTTTCCAAACCACCTTTACGGTTGATCTGGTGACGCCCGTTCGAATGCGTGAAAGTGCTGTGCCAAAACGCGGCCTCCCACGCCCCTATCGACTCAACCCCAGTCTCTTTGGGTCGGTCCACATTGCCCATACACACGCTACCGCTCTCATATACATTGAGTAACGGTGCGAGGTAGAGCAACGTATCCGCCTTTGGCCGCGAGCGGCGCTTGAGGGCGAACACTTGAAATGACCGATCGTCCACGCAGTAACACAGCGCAGGCATCGGGATGTTTATCGTTTGCGACTCACCGCTGTCGATTAGACGCAGAAACGCGCGCTTTACCATGGCGGGGCGCCACCAGACGGTCAGGTCTGCCGTCGCGCATAAAACCTCGGGCGGTAAGAACGCCGGGGTTTCGCTCCGCTGGTCAATGGCCAACAGCGCTTCACGCACGCCATTGACTGTCGCAGGTTGGCCAGCGCCGATGACCGGCCCGCTCTTGGATTGCAGAACGGGGTGCTCGGTCATGAAGCTGGAATCATGATTGGCGTAGAGCAGCCAAGCTCTCGATAAGGGCATTGAACTCGCACTAGCAAGCTCAACAACCGTACCATTCTTTGGTTGTGACATTTCAATCCTTTGAAAGAATGAGGTCGATGAATGCAATGCAAGCATCAACGTATGTAAAAAGACCGCGAAGTTCATGCACAAGCGCATCGAACGTTGCGCGGTCGTCCTTGATGACAGCGACGAGTGCTTCGTTTGCGATTTCGCCCGAATTCATGACGTCTTCGAACGCGTGGTCGAAATGAGCTTCAAGGAAATCTCCTGCGCGGTGGTACAAGACGTAGAAGACATCCTCCATTGCTCGGTCGCCGTAGCTTGTGAGTCGCCACGATTCCTGCCCGACAGTAGAGTCGTGGAGCGCCTTAACGCGGTCTCCAGCTGCCAACAGCTGCGAAATTTCCGGGCTGCGGCTGTTTCTCAACGCAGGCGCTTCGACATTCTGCTGGGCGTTGTGGTTGGCTTGCGTCGCGGTGGAAGCAACGTTTTGGTGCCGCCAAACCTCTGGGATCGTTTCAAGAGCCTTACGTGAGTAGGTCGAATCGACCTCGCCACCAAAGTCCTCGTCTTGTTCGCCCAGTTCGAAGATGTATTCGGAATACATGGACTGAATATCGAAGGGCGTGAGAATGTAGGGCGTCGCGTTCATCGACCTCAGCACGCTGGCGATGTATTGCTCAGCGTTAGGGTCGACCGAGTTCCATGCGTCGAGCGCCGGCTTGAGTGGTGCCTTCCCGCCTGTACATTCGACAATCGACACGCAGACCGCGATGCCATTGGCCTCTTGGTCTGGTTTGATGTCTTTTTTCGTACCGTACCACGTGTAGCTACCAGCTGGCTGCTGGTCAAGCCCGGTGACGTCCGCGACTGGGCGGAGTGTCACCAGAAAACGTAGCTTTGACGAATGCTCGATGGTGAGCAAGTCTCTGAGGTGGGCAGTGAGCTCGCTGGCGATCGCGCCCAACGAATTACACCGGTCGTATCTACTATCGGAGAGCAGGTCAATGGCCGCCGCGTAACGAAACGGATCGGCCCCGCCCGCACCAAGCATGTGCACCTCCGTTGGAACGGCGGATGCAATGCTTGGGATGGCTAGAAAAGCAGTGGTGCGCTGCTGTTCGGCAGCGACAACCCCCTCCCACGCGTCGTTAGACGCTTGAACGTTTTGGGAATCAAGGTACAAGATGCCTCCGACCCATTCGCACCAATGACAACCACTTTGTGGTCGCCATCGGTGATCATGGAAATAGAGCCAGCCCGCAAAGTTTTTAGCAATGCGTTTAGCTCGGGTTTTTTCATGGCTTCAGCCCTTCGTGCCAACGTTGCGCCGAATCGTATAGACTGCTTCACCGTCTTTGACATCTGGTCCGCATACTTCAGCGTTCGTCAGGTCAGGGTAGGATTGGCAGAAAAACTCGCGAACTCTGTCGGGTGACCAAGCAGGGTTAGGATCGTCGAGCCGAAGTGAGTTGAAATGGAAAGACCGACGAATTTGGGTGACTTGCATCGCGCCCCCTAGTCGAGGTTCAGTGCGAAAGCGTCTGGCTTCGCAGCTGGTTTGGCAACAGAGGCTGGCGGGGCGGTAGTAACCGTCGCGTCGCTATCGTCATCGTCGTTGCTGTCGTCGTCTTTGTCTGCGACCGACGTTGCGGCTTTTGATGCTGCAGCTTTCGTAACTGCCTTCTTACTCTTCTCAGCGCTCGCCTTTTTTGCTGCGTCGAGTACCGCGATCGTCTCACTCAGCTGGTCCTCGAGTGATTTGCGTGACGCGGTGTATTGAGCAAGCGCTCCCTCCACGCCTGCGGACAATTCTTCAACTGTCCCAGTGATTTGGAGTGGTGTGCCAAGTGCGGCACGATCACCATCGAAGTCGCCTTGCGGCAGAACAGCGATGGAAAGTTGGTCGTCGCCTACGGCGTTTACTAACAACATGACGCCCTTAGATGCAGAACGGGCTAGCATCGCTAATGCACTAATCATTTTTGAGATCCTTAGTGTTTTTGTAGTTGAGAAAAGCAGGCAACACGACGTAGTCGAATCCTTCAACGCTGAGTAACGCGCTGACGAAATCCGTCTTCTTGCCGGATACCGCTTTCGCAAATTGTTTCGGGTCCATGGCGGCTTTGATGCCGACCAACTCACTGACGTACTCCAGTTCAGGTTTTGTCAGCATTTCCATGAAAACTTGATCGAGCTTGAAGAATTCGAGCAGGTTTACTTTGTAGTGGGCAAGCAGCTCTTGCACGCTACTCAAATCGATGTCCATACAAGCGGCAGGCGCGAGGCGCTGCACAAGCTTGCGAATGGCTTCGGGGTCGGTTGCGCTCTCAGCTGCGAGAAGAACTTCAGGAAGATTGCCACGTGTGGCATTCACTCCCAGCAGCTTCTGCGCTGAGTTGTTGATAACTTCGCTGCCCTTGCTCATGTGGTACGGGAAGCGTCCGGCTACGAAGAGCGACGCCAGAGCGGTGCAAGACACCGCCCAGTCGCGATTTAAGTACTTCGCTAACGCCGTGCGCCACAGCTTCTCACGATACTCTTTGATGGCTGTCCGAACTTTGTCGTACTCGATGGTGACTGCAGGGGCAGCATCCACTTTCGGAGAAGTTTTGGCAGAGGCGGCGGATTGCGGTGCTTTAGCTGCCGGCTTCGATGTTGCTTTTGCTTCCGCCTTTGCTGCAACCGCTTGCTTTTCCGCCTTAACTCGCTTTGCAACCATCGTCGCATTGCACGATGGTGATAAGCACTGTTCTTTCGCCACGTCGCCCATGCTGCCGGGCAGCGCAGAGATAGACGCGCCGAAGTTCTCACAAACGCGGCAAGCCGATGCTTGTTCGAGGCCGACACCGGTGGCGCCGTCCGCAATCAATGGAATGGCGGTGAACTGTTCGCCAGGGCGAATGAATCGCACCACCGCATACTCGGTGAGAAGCTCTGCCTTCTTGACTTCAAGGGCAGCGTTGGTCTTTTCATCGAAGCAGCTTGACCGTTGACACATGCCTGACGCCATCGTCGTCGAGAACAGACTCGCTTGAGTCGATGAATTATGCGGACACGTGTTGCACTCCGTTTTGTCGAATATTGCTGACGACAACACCAGAGCGTATTTCTCGATCGCACTGCGCAGCGATTCCACAGTCACGCCTTGTTCGATGACTTGTTGCAACGCCTTCGCCTGACGTTCTGGCGCGAGAGTCGCAATCAATTCTGCGTGACCGAGCTTGATTTCGTCTTTGGTCAACGCGAGTCTGACTTCTTCGGTACAGGCCATTAACGCCAAACGCTTATCGAGTTTGACGAGATCCCAACCTAGCTCTGCCGCAGTTTCGCTGCGGTCGCCATTTTTGAGACCCAAAAGGCGGCTAGCTGCTACTGCCTCTTCGGTGACGCTGATGTCTTTACGTTGCGAATTTTCGATGATCGCTAACTCCAACACTTGCGAGTCGCTCAGATTGTCAAAAACACGCGCTTCTATCTCATACTGATCGCCGAATGCCTCGAGGGCAGCCCGGTACCGGCGTTCGCCAGCAATGATTTCGTATAAGTCGCCGTCAAACGGGCGTACCAATAAGGGCTGTAGAACGCCCTTCGACTTTACGCTCGCAACGAGCTCTGCCATAGCCGTTGGTTCGAAGAATCCTCTGGGGTTATTTCCAGATGGACGCAGTCGAGCCAGAGCCAAGCGCATTGATGCACTTTGCATTGATGTACTCCAGTTGGTTTGGGAGATGACTAGCAGTTGAGACCGCTAGCGACCGTGATGGTCTTTATGGAAGATGGACGAGGCTTGCCTGCCCATCGACTTTTCCGCGCCTCGAGGAGGTAGCGAAAAGTCTGAAATTCGAGAAGCCTAGCGCCGCTGTTCCGGCTAGGCTGCTGTTATGCTAAACCGAACTGCTCGATTTTTATAGACAGGCCCCAATATTTTTGAGGTCGGAACTGGCTACTCGCTGCACGTCCACTTCCGTGGCCGCTGCTTCTGGCTCCGTGAGAAAATCTCTCAAGGTACTCCTGACGCGACCCGCTGCCGAGACAGCCCCTTCAAGATTGTCTGTCGGCATAAGAATAACGACATCCCCGCTTTCATTTAGTATCGGCGCGTCGACAGCGCGTACTTTGGCCTTCATTGTGTGAGCGAGGCCTGGGGAACTGAGGTCTATCGATGAGTCGGCCCGCTTCACCCAGATCCGCGACAGCGGGAGCTCATGAAGGTCGATGATGCTGAGATAGTCTGCCACTTCCGAAGGGAGGAGAAAAGGTGTGCCAGGCGCTTTGGCGGCGCTTTGCACGTAGGAGACAAGGTCGTCGCGAGCCCCCTGTCCAAGGTTTTCTGGCTGACTGATGGCTTCTTCAATCGTAAACCCGAGATGAAGATGCCGATGCAGCACTTCAGCAGCCGCAGCTCCTACGCTCATCGGCCCAACGGTAGCGCGACGCACCGCGACTTTCGAACCCTCTTGGATCGCATAGCGCCCTCCTTCATGGTCAAACAAGACCACCGCCACGTGTTCGGCATGCTCGAAGCTACGAATCGCCCCCAGTGCGTCGATAAGTTGAGGGGATGTCACAGGCCCGACGAATACCATCACGAGCGCCCCCGTCGGCAGAGTGCGCATAAAGTGACCGATGTCGTCATCCGGTGTGAGTGCTACGCCGTATCTCGCGGTGCGACTCGGCGTCTGTAGAAGCTCCGTAGCGTACTCTGCGGCCTCGGCTGGCACCAGGTAGACAAGAGGTCGACCGAGGTTCGGCAGATCCGACAACACCTGTCCGGATTCAGCTTCCACAACGGCGACATCGAGCTGCTTGAATCGGTCGACCATCGCCGGAATGTGATCACCGGAGACGCTCGACCAAAGGACAAAAGCGCTACCGGTTTTTTTCATTGGGCGATTTCACAAGAATCGGGGCGGCTACGGATTGCTCGCGTTTGTTTCCCGATGCCGGCAGACTGGGGCTCAACACCATGAGCGATTTGTAAACCTTTTGCGCATAGACAAGTCGCTTGTCAGGTGAGCTCGCGTTGTAAGCGCCGACCGCGTTCCAGTTGTAGCCAAGTTGCTTGGCGTTTTGGGCAAGAATCCATGCGCCGACCTCAATTGACGTGCAGGGGTCGAACAGGTGTTCACGCGTAATGCCGTGCTTGGCCAGTACGGGAAAATGCAGAGAATTTATTTGCATCAAGCCAACGTCCTCGGACCCGTTCGCGTTAGATTTGTTGATGGCGCGGGGATTGAGTCCTGATTCCGTTTTGGCAATTGCATAAAGCAATGCTGGGGCGACGTTATAGCGTTCACCGCTGGATTCCCAGCAAGTAGTGACGGCGTTAGCCGATGCAGTTGCTGCAACAAATAGCGAAAGCAATGCCGATGCAATTAGTCGAAGATTCAATTCCAGATCTGCTAGGCCATAGAGGTCTGGAAATTGTACGTGCTTCGCGCACTACTCCGAGCTCGAAAAGCCCCTCAAAACTGTCGGATTAACGCTGGCTTCCGGATCGCGACTAAAGCGTCGGTCAAATGTCGACGGAAAAGAGGCCAATAAACATCAGATTTCGCGCGGATTTTGATTCTGGTATTGACAATAATGATTGATGTGGCACGATTGATCCCATTGCAAACCAAACTTGAGCACAAAATGAAATTCAAGAGACTTTCGATCTCCGCAGCAGTGCTGTTAGCGATGAGTGGTGCTGCGTACGGGCAAGCAAAATTCGGCGTGACGGTGCCGACGGTCAATGTAGAGTCACGCGAACAGGTAACGGCGCAGTGGAAGCGCTATGGGCTAATCTTCGGCCGCGAAGACCGGATCATGGAACCTAATTGGTCGGGGACATCTTTTCCTGCTTGCATTGCAGGGACAACCTCCGTGGCGTGGCAGGAAATGAATGCGCGCCAACTTAATGTGTTCCGGTCGTTAATTGGCATTAACAATGTGTCAAACCAAGGTGGCGATGACCTCAAAGAAGCGCAGGCGGCGGCGTTGTTGCAGTTCGCGAACTTCCCGACGGTGACCCATACGCCCGATGCAAATTCAAAATGCTTCACGCAAGTTGCAGCAAGTGGTTCGGGGAGGTCGAATCTTGGGGGTGGGTTTAGTCCTTGGAGTGCAATCGATAACTATATGAATGACGGCGGCGACAACAATTACTTTGTCGGACACCGAGTATCTTTGACGCGACCCTCGGTCGCTTCGGTAGCAAGCGGAGGTGCGGGTATCACCGCCAGTAGAACTTCGTACTCGTTAAATAACGCGATTATGCCGGTGACGGAGCCGTCTACTGATATTGCGTATGTCGCTTGGCCTAGCCCGGGCTACTTTCCGGCGGAACTTCTGCCTTCTGATAGTTTGCGTTGGTCGGTTGGGTGTGAAGGCTGTTATGCGAAAAACGCTCAAGTGTCAATGGAAGTGGGCGGCGTGAATCTTCCTGTATTACGCGAGCCTTTTTTCAACGCCTTTGGCTTTGTCGGCACATTGGTGTGGAAAGTGCCGCCGGAATATATGTCGCGCTTCGTGACGCGTTATTGCACTGGCGGGGATGGCTGCTACAACAATCCGAAACAATTCGCAGACTCCACGGCGACGATTCGGGTCACGGGTATGACGGACGGCAACTTACAACCGCTTCCCTCATTCGAATACAAAGTGACAGTTTTTAACGCAGAGCTAGCGCCGGCAGGCACCGCGACTGCGCCGATTATGCCGACGACTCGCTATGATGGTTTATGGTCGGCGAATGGCGGGTCGACAGGATTTGCGCTGTCCGCTGGCGCAGCGGGAACGCTGACAGGTATCGTTTATGGCGCGAGCGCCGCAAACAATGGGGAATGGTACAAGTTGGCAGACGGACGTTGGACGGGAAGCACAACATTCCAAGGAAAGTTGTTCTTAGTCGCGGTTGATGGGACGCAGACGCTAGTGGGTGGGGCAACGTTCAATTTTGGGTCGCCAGCATCGGCGACGGCAACCTATACGATCAACGGTGCGAGCGGCAGCGAGGAATTAGCAAGACTTGCGGTCGGTAACGAAACTTATGACTGGCAAGTTCACAACGCGACCGGGATTTGGGCGACTTCGGAGGCTTCGCCGTCTCGCTTAATCGCAAGTCAGGACTTTCGTTCGATTGCAGGAATCTATGCGACCTTCGACGGTACAACGCCGGTCTGGTATCGGCTAGGTACCGCGTCGTTTGGGACCGGTGATGGGTCGGCACGAGCGACCACGACGTTGATCAATCGCGCTGGCGTGACCGTTGGGGCAGCAACACTGACCGTCGGCGCGAAGGGACAAACGCTGACGCTTGCGACGGGCGCTGGAACGAGCATTTCAAACACTCAGCTAACGCGAGCACCCGAAAGCGTGTACTTTGCGGGGGATGCGACCATTGCGCTTTCCAAGCGCGGGGGTATTGACCTCGATGGCAACGGAAATTCGCAGCTGGTGGTTCGCAACGATGCTGCTGGCCTGCTGCAAGTTGGTCGTTTGGTTAACAATCAATTCCAATGGTCGACCACAGCTGACCCGGGCACAGGCTTCCGCGTTCTTGGTGCAGTAGACCTCGCCAACAGCGGAAAGTCCGACTTGCTGTTCCAAAGCACAACACAGGGCGAGTTCGGTGACGTAACCGCGTGGCGGGGATTCAGTCCAGCGACGCCGAAATTCATTCGGTCTGTTAAGACTGCGTGGAGTGTGCAGGCGCTTGGTGATATGGACGGTGACGGAAAAGGCGACATTGTGTGGCGTTGGCAAGGTAATGACGCCGACACCGGTGTCTCGTATATCTGGTTCACAGACATCAATGGCGCTACGCCCGTCAATCAGGTTCGCAAACGCGGTGGTGCACCTCTATCGTGGAAGCTTCTTGGTGCAGCCGACGTTAATGGTGATGGTGCGGCCGACATGGTGTACGTCAGCCCTGACAACCAAATCCGTGTATTAATGGCGACTGGTTCTGCAGCGGCACCACGCACATGTGCGAACTATGCAGCCGGCGCGATTCCTGCTGGCTTCGCCATTCTCAAGTTTGCAGACTTTACCGGCGCACGTCGTGGTGGCGATATTCTGATTCGCAATCTTGCAACGGGCGAAGTCAGGTTGATTTCGTTGGTGGCAAATGGTGTTCGGCTCCCCGCATACTCGGGCGACCCGAACGACCGCAACGCATCCTGCACAAACGCAGGTTCGGCAGCGTCAATCTCCACAATCATAACGTCATTGGGCTTTGCCGATGCCAGCTGGAGTTATGCGGCAAGCGGTGACTTCAACGGCGATGGTGTGTTCGATATTGCGTGGCGTCAACCGAGCGGCAATCTGGCGTTGTGGTTGATACCGCTGGCTGGAGCGCCTACGGTTGTGTCGAACGCGGGATCAATGCCGCCGGGCTTTGCGCCAATCGCGTTGCAATAGCGCTAACAACGGGAATGAAATAACGGAAACGCCAAACCCGAGCAGCCTGCGAACGATTGGTTTCTACGAGCAAACTGGGGAATCGCGGTGCTTGTTGCGGTATACCCAGTGTTTTACCTCGCTTGGCTATTCTCAATCGCAAGTGAGGCAGAACTAACCGAGGCGGTTGCGACAAACTATTGCGTGGAACAGGCGGTATCAAGCGAAGCTAAAGCAAGCGAACTGATTCGAGCGCGCCTAAATCCAATCGCAAACCGTTGCGCGAAGCCGGCAGGCAAGGCGGCATCACTAAAACACTAAGTGCTGCTACTTCGTTGCTAGCTTCTGAGTCGCGCTACTTGACGCCAAGCGTTTTTCGATCTCAGTCGCAGGCTGTGCGCCGGCCATGCGGCTACCGTCCATAAACACGAGAATAGGCACGGCACGAATACGAAGCGACCTGCCGAGCGCCAGGTTCTTATCAAAGCTGACATCACATTTCTCGGACGCCTTTGATGGTGCCTCATTTTTTAGCATCCACGCATCCCATGCTTGCGCCTTGTTCACCGCGCAAGCAATATCCTTGGCACGATCGACGGAAGTAGGACCCAACACCGGCGTCAGGTAGACATCAATAGTGATGTCATCTAGTTTCGCCAACTCAACTTCCAACTTCTTGCAAAAGCTACATTGTGGGTCCGCGAAGAGCGCAACCCGACGAGTCCCGTCGCCACGCTTAATTGTCATCGCTTGGCTCGTTGGCAATGCCGCAAAGTCTGTCACCAGCAACTTTTCGAGGCGAGCCTGCGTTAGGTTCCTTTTTGTCGTCAGGTCGATCATCTGCCCCGCAATGAAAACGGTCGCATTGCTATCGGCATAAACAATATCTGAGCCGTTGAACACTTCCCACAGACCGGAAGTTGCCGCCAACTGAACAGACTTGACCTCCATCCCCGGAAAGTTCTTTGTGATCGCTTCGCGGATCTTGTCGGGGTCTGCGTGTGCGGACACTGCAAACACGAGGGAAAGTGCGGCGGTAATCACTTTTGGTCTCATAGAATCGGTGCTCAGTAAGTTAGTGAATTGTCATGGACACCCGATGCCGATTACGCGGGTGGTGGATGTTGCTGACACGCCCCACTGAAGGTCTGAGCCTGAGCTACTGCCGTAATTCGCGGAAACATCCAAACCGCTGTCGCAGGTGACGGTGAACGTCTGGTGGGCGCAGCTTGCTGAGTAAGTGCTGTCCCAGTAACAAGCCGCGATCATCGTCGCGTTGGGTGTGATGAGGCAACTTGGACCAGTACCACCGTTCGTACAGATACACGCGGTATTTGTCACGTTAGGCACCTGCGGTGCTGTACAGGTGAGTACCGGCGTAAGTGTGCAGGACGCACCTGTACCACCGTTCGTACAGATACAAGCGGTATTTGTCTCGTTAGGCACCTGCGGTAATGTACAGGTAAGAGGCAGCGTGCAGGACGCACCTGTACCACCGTTCGTACAGATACACGCGGTATTTGTCAAGTTAGGCACCTGCGGTAATGTACAGGTAAGAGGCAGCGTGCAGGACGCACCTGTACCACCGTTCGTACAGATACACGCGGTATTTGTCTCGTTAGGCACCTGCGGTAATGTACAGGTAAGAGGCAGCGTGCAGGACGCACCTGTACCACCGTTCGTACAGATACAAGCGGTATTTGTCTCGTTAGGCACCTGCGGTAATGTACAGGTAAGAGGCAGCGTGCAGGACGCACCAGTACCACCGTTCGTACAGATACACGCGGTATTTGTCTCGTTAGGCACCTGCGGTAATGTACAGGTAAGAGGCAGCGTGCAGGACGCACCTGTACCACCGTTCGTACAGATACACGCGGTATTTGTCTCGTTAGGCACCTGCGGAAAGACGCATGTTGTGGTTAGTTGACAAGCTGTCAAGTAATTGTCCCACGGGATGACTGCACATGTTGGAGCCGGGCCATAATTCGTGCCGTAATCGTAAGTTCCTCCGGAAGGACATGTTGCCGTACCGCTGGTTGGTGTGGGACATGTAGCGGTAACTGTTACAGCGGTAACAGTTACACATGCCTGTGGGCTGACCTTACCCCATCCGTCTACTGACGCGCCGCGCACGGTATAACAGAAGGTTCCAGCGGTGGGGAATGTATACGTCGCACCCGTTCCGCTGGCAGTCGGTCCGGAGTTGGTTACTGTCCACCGATATTGATTTGCGGGGTTTGTAGGTGCCCCGCAGCCAGCAATGACGACGGCAGACGTTTCCCCTACTGAAATGCTAGTAGGAGTGGCGGTGAGTGTGCACTGCGGCGCAATCACCGTGTCGTTCCACGTAGAGTCTGCAGTCACTGACCGAACGACAGTTTGACCAATTGACAATGAAGGAAGTAGCGCTGCTGCAATCGACAGCAAACAAATCTTTGTCGCGCTGAGGTTCATGATGAGCCTTTTTATGTTGTTACTGAATAACGTTCAAGAGTATTGACAATAGGTTCTTGCTAAAAATGTTGCACCCGTAACGAGTGTTGATGCGCTGTCCAAAATTCGTACTGTCCATGTCGCACCGTTATCGACGGGCGCCGGAATCTGATATCCGTCAATCGTCAGGTTGCGTTGCGGCAAAACGTCAATATTGGTTGTGCCACCATCGGGACAAGTCGGCTTTGGAACTGTTGTGTCGTTCGCCTGAAAGAAATTCGCTTTGTGGACGTAATTTCCCAGATATGACGACAAATTGACTGTTGAACTACGCGTGCTGACCTTGCCGTCCACAAAGTTGACCGTGCTGAGGTTCGATATCGAGCCCGGATCTAGCAAAAATGTATTGTTGTCGGCATCAACGAATCGCTTCGCAACAACATCGTTACCGTTGTTGATGTTGTTGCCGTTCATATCAATGTTGGTAAACATGCGGTTTGCATCGGGAAATCCAGGCACTGAATACCGATAGAGATAGTCCGCGATCGCAGCGCTATTCGTGCCGTCCAATGTAACTAGCGCCGCAAGGCGGTTGTCGCCGGTTGCCGTACCACTGCAGTTTGCCGCCGTGTAGTTTCCAAGCGGCAGTGTCCAGCCGCCGAATGCACCATTGACGGTCGTGCCTTCGATACCACCACCACGCGCGCCAGCGAGGGAAGCGATGACATACCGATACTTCTGTGGAACAGGTTGCCCGCCTTCCGTGACAATAAGACTTTGTAGGCGACCCGCCGCGTTCTTAAGCGTCAGCATGCAGGCAGTCTGCCCGAACGCATTTGTGGCTTGAAAGCCGGTGTTGAGGTAGCCGCCCGAGACAAGCGTTGCAATGGTGGTAGCAACGGGAACAGCAGTCGTCGCCGCTGCCGATAGGGTGGCATTGTTGTCCTTCTCATAACGTGCCGCTGCAGTTGCCACGAGCGTCAACTGCTCGGCCGCTGCACGATTGCGGACTTGGTCGCCAGCCGTCGCAGTTTGTTCGACGAGCGAAACCGTGACAAGCCCAAATACCGCCAGGCCGATCAAGACCTCGATAATTGACAAACCCTGTTGAGAGCGGATATTCATGGGCAAATTGTACTTAGGGGTTATATGGCTTCGAGACCGATAATCTCCGCGATTTTGTCCGTTTATCGGACAGAAAATCGAGGAATACCGTTTTCGGGCTCGCATCGCAAATAGGCGTCATCACTCAGCAAAGACTTCCGCTTTCTTGATGAGCAGCAGTCAGTCGCGCAATCGTCTCGAGCAACTCGTTTTCTTGGTAGGGTTTTGACATGCATACGTCTACGCCGATAGCGAGCGCACGGTCGAAGTAGTCGCCGCGAGACCGCGATGTGATCATGATCACGGGCGTGTGTATGGATTCGTGTCCTTCGTTGGCCAGTGCGCGCTCGTAGTTCCGGAGTGCTTCTGCGAACTCGTAACCCCCCATACGCGGCATTTCGAGATCTAATAGGATGATGTCGGGAAGGCCTTCTGCGTGAATCTGCTCAATGGCATCGCGACCATCTAACGCAAGTCGGCTTTCCATGTTGTGCGCTGTCAAGAAGCGACTGGTAACGCGCCGGACGGTGAGCGAGTCGTCCACTACCATCACGGAAAGTTGCTTAGCGACTTGTGATTTGGCCAATGTCTGATGCTCGGTGTCAGGAGTGTGCGACGCGAATTCCGAGACCAACGCCGCCGGGTTGAGCACCATCAAGGCGTCTCCACGGTCGGATACGGTCATGCCTAACAGCCCAGGGAGCCCACGCAAATGGCGGCCGATTGGTTTCAGCACCGCGCGACGCTTTGAACCGACGTCGTCCACCCCAATTGCGATTTTCTTTGCGCCGCGAAGCACTAGCATCTCTTTGGGCTGGCCGTCATGTTGGTTAGGTTGGCGTAGTAGGTCTGCCAATCGATAAAACTCCATGACTTCATCACCCACCGTGACGTGTCCCTCAACGACGGGGGCAAGAGAGGCGGCAACAACTTTGTCAACAATGGACACCGGAATCAGCGTTGTTAGTTCCCCTGTTCGCAAGGGTAGTGTGGCAATGACGCTTGTGTCGACCGGTAGACGCAAGTCGAACGACACACCGTACCCATCGACGCTGTTGGCAATGATCTCTCCCCCTAGCTCGGCTAACACCGCGCGGACGACGTCCATTCCGACCCCGCGACCAGCAATCTGCGATACGGAAGCAGCGGTTGAAAAGCCCGGCCTGAAGATCACATCAATGATTTCTTGTCTGGTGGATGCAGTCGGATGCAAGAAGCCTAGTGAAACGCCTTTTTGGTGGACGCGCTGAATAGCAATACCGCTGCCGTCGTCCTTTAGGCGCAATCGCAGTTCGTTACCCGCTTGAGAACACTCAAGTGTTATCAGTCCGGAAGAAGGTTTGTGCGCGGCAAGGCGATCGGCGCTGGATTCAATGCCGTGCGCGACAGAATTACGGAGTAGGTGTTCGAGCGCCTGCATCAGCTTGTCAAGAACGGCTGAGTGCATTTGGACATCGCCTTGCAGTACAAACTCTGCCGCTTTGCCCGTCTCGTTACAAGCCTGACGAACAATCCGGGCAAGGCGATCTTTCGCCGTTGAGAGTGATACGAGCATGGTTGATGCTGCCGACCTCTGGAGATTGCCGGATAAGCGCTGTCTAAGGTTCTCGACCGCACCCAAAGCGCGTGATACCTCACCAAGGTCGTCGGCGGCAAGGCGCGTGTCCTGCGCACGCTCCGCAAGACGCTTTGACACCTCATGCAATCGGGTGTGGCGATCGAGCTCCAACGGGGTAAAGGTTTCGTCGGCCACATCCATTGCTGGGCGCGTCGACTGTAGCTGTGCGTCCGCCTCGACTTCCACTTCTCGCACGAGTGTTTGTAAGGATGTGATCGCCGTATGAAGCGTCTGCAGGGCTGACGCCATATCCTCGTGATTAAGGTCGGCAGTGTACTCAAGGATGATCAATTGATCCGCGCACGAAACCATGTCCGAGAGCGTGTTCGCATCGATACGCACAGTGCGCTTCCGCACCGTGGGCATCGACGGTGCCGCCGAGACTGCAATGAGATTAGGCTGCACTCTGACGTCTTGCGATACATCGAGCGTGCTTTGCGTTGCCGGTGCTTCTGCGGAGAAGAGCGTCGCCGGTGCATCTGCGATGGCAAGTGAACCCTCATTTTCGATGGCAACACTTACAACATCGAGAATCGTCGCGATGTGAACTAGAGCGGCAGGCGTGAGGGGTAAGGAAACCCCGCGACCGATGAGGAACAGCGCGTCTTCCAATGAATGGAGTACCGCGCCAAGATGCATCGCGCCGGACATACGTGCGCCGCCCTTAAGCGTGTGCACATCACGCTCAAGCGCCGCTTTTGCTTCGTGTGCGTCCGCTTGCCCGAGGAGCGGAAGAAGCTCTTTAGCAGAAGCGACCAATTCCGCCGCTTCTCCTGCAAAGATCTCGTTGAACACCTGTTCGTCGATCGCGTCTATCTCGAGGTCGGAGACCGCGACTGCCCCAGCAAGCAGACTGATGAATTCGTCTTGCGTCGACTCTCCGGCCTGTCTTGCTGGCCGTGACGCAGCCGGTGAAACGCTATTTGCTGACGTACTGACTCCGTCGCCCGGAAGTGTCGTTACAAGACCGGCTGGACCCGCTAAGTCTGCCAAAGCAGCAACCATGACTTCCGGCACCACAACGGCGTGGAACTCTCCTGCCAACTCCCTCGCCACCGATGTTTCCGGCTGTGCGTTGGAATGAATTTCAGGCAAAAGCTGGGATTTCGACTCGGCGGTTGCTGTCGGCTCAATGGCAAAGTCGCATGCGTCCACAACCGCGCTATGTGTTTCGGCGAGTGTGTTCGGGAGGATGCTAACTTCCTGCTCCGACTGTAGATTACCTACATCAACGGACTCAATTGGCGTGTTCGTGAGAGGTTCGGGTAGGGCAACGGCCTGCGGCTCTGGGTCCATCTCCATCTTCTCGTAAAGCGTCACTTCCGGAAGCACAGCGACTTCTAGAGACTCACCTATCGCATAGAAGTCTGCGCTTGTGTTGGTGCTGGTCGGCACCGCTTCCACGCGAGCATGTATTTGCGACTCGAATAACTCAATGGCGTCGCGATACTGCGGTACGACTTCTCCAAGTGATAGCGCATCGACAGCTAGCGCGAGGAGCCGTTGCAGCAATTCGGCGGCGGCGGCTGATTCGCTTCGCGATGGAATGAGCTTCTGGCGGTACGCCGCAGTCACCCAGTCTTCGAGTGTTCTCCCAAGCTCGTTTAAGGGCAGCAGACCACAACTTGTGCCGAGGCTGGCGATGGTATGAACAGCGCGAAGCAATCCGTGCGACACTTTGCCGGACGTTACCTCGCCGAGATATTGACCGTCGATACCTTGAAGTAAAGGCGTGATGTCATCAACGAAGGCGTCAAAAAGCCACGCCTCGACAGCTACACCCCACACTGTCACTTGACCCTTTGCGGCTACTTCGTGCGACGCGGTCTGCTGCTGACTATCGACGGGTTGTGCGGTCTGCGTTAACTCGGCATATTCTACGGACGGCGCGGGATTGGTTTCTGCCCCGGCTTCAGATGCCGCAGCTTCCGGTACCGCCGCTGGTTGTGGTGATACAACAGTTCGCACCGCGACGGCTGTTGGCGGCTGCTTTACCAGTGCCGTTTCCGCTGCAACACGGGCTTCAACGTCATTCCATAATACTTCGACCCCAGTGCCGGTGCACAAACGCGGCAATGCCTCCTTAAAGCGGGTATAAGCGACTAAGGCAATATTCGATGCTTCGACCGAAGGAATTCGCGCGAAAGCAATGCAGGTATTGAGCAGTTCTTCCACTTTGAATGCGAGGTAAGACAAGTGTGGTCGACCCCTTGTACGACTGGCGTCGGCCTCCGACTCAATGTTAAGAACGGTCGCCGAAGAACCCTTGAGTGTGTGGAAATGCCGGCGCAACACAGTCGTGCCTTCAAGGTCGATCGCGCCCTCGACCGCACGGCCCAACAAGGCCTCCATCTCCGGGGCGATGATGGCAAACTCCTCGGAGAGAATCGCCACGAGGTCAGTGTGTATCGCAACGTCGCTACCATCCGCTTGAAGTGACAAATCGATGGTTGTGGTAGCCGACCGAAATGGCGCTGTGGCAGCAACCGCTTCGAGCGCCTCGACAGTTCCGGCGCGATTGTGGTCCACTACGGCTGTACAAAACTTCTCGACGATGGCAACGGCCTGCGCGATGGCGTCAAGCGTTAGTGTGCCCGCTTCCGCCGCTGCGGTAAGACGGTAAAACAATTGGTCAAAACGCTCTTCGCCAAGTATGGATACCGCCGCAGCCAGCGCCGGTAGGCGCGGGGCGACACGGTCTACTGGTCGCACGTCTGGTTGATTGGGGTCGTACGCACGGTCTGCGGCTTCAAATTGCGCTAACGAGTGCAGAACCTGCTGAGCGCAAGCAGCCGTGGACGATGAGTCTTGTGCGCGAATTGCGTTTGCGACCAACTCACGACACTGCTCTCTCTCTATTTCCGAGGGGTGCGCCGACGTCATCGCGACCAGTGCAGCAACCAGGTCGGGCGTAAAGTCCAGTTTTCCTTGGCATTCCAAGGCGAGTGCGGACACGACCACAGCGCGGTCGACGCGAATTGCGAGAGGCGGCGCACTTTCGGTTAATGGGTAACGCAAACTATGTGCGAGCGCCGCAGCCACCTCGCAGGCCGCTGGAAAGTGGGGCGTCAAACTTTCGATATACTGGTGAAGACAAGCCATCGCTTGGTCTAGATCGCCGTTCTCTTCGACGCCGATCTTCACGCCATCAAGTGTCGTCAGATCCGACGCCACTTGTCGTAGCCGCTTCGGCGTATAGCGCTTTAGCTCGAGACGTTCCTGTAATACCCGCACGCGTGCCGAGACAGTAGGCGATGCTGTCGCAACAGCATGCAATAACCCGCTGACGACCAACGGCGATAGGGATGTGACGTTCGCACCACGCATGGCGAGCACCCCCTTAGCGATGTAACTGCCAAGACGTTTGCCATAATCTAGGGCGAGGCTTCCCCGTCTCGACTCAACCACATCACAGCACGCGATTGCCGCCGCGAGGAAAACGCGAAGGTCTGCATAAATATTGCGATTCTCGATGTTAATCAGCGAAGGACGAAGAGCCCGCGCCGCATCCGCAATCGCCCGAACGTCTGATGCCGTTATCCATTTCACCGCCGCCGCAGCGACTTCGTTGGCCAGCCCACTAATCTTCGCGCGAAACGCTGGTTCGTCGGTTAACACCGCTGGAGACCAAGCACCAGTGAGAGACAGTGAAACCGGCATGAACAGTTGCTCAGGGTTTGGGGCAGCAAGCAGTGCACCGACACGCGAGAGCGCTGTTCGCATCGTCACCGTCTCTCCGACACTTAGGCTGAGACAATCCGCGTGCATCGCGGCGACAAGGCGCCGCAGCGCCTGCTCGTCCATACGGGAAGCCGCATCGGCGCTTAACGCTTGCCGCGCGATCGCGGAGAGTACCGGCTCGTCGGCAAACAGCGCGAACTCGGCAACAGAGCGAAGTGCATCCGCCGTTCTGCGGCGAGCCTCTTGCTCTGAATAACCACCTGGCGGAAATGCGACAGCAGCTTCTAGAAACTGTGCGAGTCTCGCATAGAGTACCGCGCGAGGCGACCGTCCTTTGTGATTATCGTTTTCGCTCATTCTAATCAGCTTACTCGGCCGCTGCGGCTAGAAGGCTAGAGTCGTGGTGAAGCGGCAGTACATTCGAGACCGTGGGACTTTGTTTTTTATCAGCAGTAATGAACTTCGCTAGTTCTTTGGCAAGTACTTCGGCTTCGGCAAGGATACTGTTTGTCACCTCGCTCATCGTGCGTACCGCCTCCTGGGTTTGCGCGGATAGTTGCGATACATCGCCCATCCGCTTGCGGGCTATCTCAGCGTCTTGAATCTGCTGTGCGCTAAGCTCGGCAATCTGTGCAACTAGACTTTGGGTCGTATTAGTTGCGGCGCCGATCTCTGCGAGCACCTGGGCGGACACTTCAGACGCTCGGGTTGCGGTGACAACGGACCCGATCGCCTCGTCTGTCGCGGCTAGCGCCTCACGCGCATCGCTCTGAGTCGTTTCCGAGATTTGCATAACGGTCTGTAGCGACGTGTTGATGTTGTCGGCCAAGCTCTTGATCTCGTCCGCCACGACGCCAAATCCGCGCCCTGCTTCGCCAGCCGCTTCGGCTTGGATGGCCGCGTTCAGAGCAAGCACTTTCGCGATGTCCGCCATGCCGCCAAGCGTCTGCGCAATGATCTGTACTTCTTGAGAGCGCTCACCCAGCCGCTTCACCAATTTTGCTTGTCGCTGCGATTTCTCCGATACCAATTCCATGGCAGACAGCGTGCTGTTAACAGAATCAACACCCTTACGAACCGCTTGGTTCGAAGCGTCGGCCTGTACGGTCGTTGCGCGCGCAGCGGTAGCGACATGATTTGCGCCGTTGACCATCAGTTCGACGGACGCAACCGCGTCAGACGCGCTCGCGCTTTGGCTATCCGCGTTGCGTTTCAGTTGTTCGGCGGATGCTGCGGCGGTACTTGTCATTTTGGCCACGTTGCCGGCCGTCGTCTTGGCGATACCTAACGACTTAGCAATTGTCTTGTTGAACAACCGGTTTAACTTGTGGACCACTGCACCGAAGATCGCCTCGTCCACACGAATCTTCGAGGTAAGGTCGCCGTTACTCACAATTGCGAGTCCGCGACTGATGTTCTCGATGGCGTTCTCGTTCAGCGCAACTTCCTGCTGACTGCGGAAAGCTTGCCGCGCAGCTTCGCGGTTGGTCACACGTAGCGTCAAGAATGCGGAGAGAATACCGAGCACACCCAACACACCGCTAACAAAGTACCAACGTGACAGGTCACGAAGAGATTCCAGATGCACGGTAAGCACGGAAAGTGCTGCCATATAAACATCGCCTGACATCGCGATAGCCTTAGCTGCGGCCTCTTTGCCTTCGACGATCAATTTCAGGTTTCCGGACAACTCGGCAACGAGATTGTCGACGTCGCTGAGCTCGTCGGCGAATTCATTCAGCGCAACTCGCACCTCAGTGGCAATGTTGTCGGGCAATCGTTGCGCGGCGAACGCGCGCTTTGCGTCGTTTATGGCTGACGCAAGCAGCTTCTGTTCGCTTTCGACTTGCTGGATAAGCGCTGCGCTGACAACCGGCGAGGTCGCGAGAGTCGAAAACGTTGCGTTTAGCGAAGCAAGCGTCTTCATCGCCAATGAAAGTGAGCTGACGGTCTCATTGCTATAGCCAAGCTGGGCAGCTAGCATGTAAACGCGTTCGGCCGACTCGATCGCTTTGTTGTGGATGTTCACCATCCTTGAACGATTGGCAGCCAATGGCGCTAAGTATTTGCGTGCGCCTGTCAGCAACGGAGCGAGCTGTTCTTTTTGTTGCTCCCACGCTTCTTTGAGCGCAATGGCATAGGGCTGGGCTGGGCCTTCGGCGACCGCCTCGCTACCGGCACCCGTGACGACCTCTACGATGGTAGATTCAATGCTGTTGACAGTCGCGTCCGATTCAGTGAAACCATTAGCCTCGCCGCGCGCGGCGCCAGCGAGGTTGGCAGCAAGCCGCTGGGAGCCGGCCTCAAGTGATGTTGCGTCTCCGGCGACCCTTTGTAGGTATCCCGAGCGATTGATGGCGAAGCCACCTACCGCTGCGGCAAGCGAAAGAAATGTAGACGCCAGCAGAACAGTTACCAAGACCTGTGTTCGATACGGGAGTTTTCCGAGAATCGGAAACGGAGGCGGTTCTCTTTTGCTTGCGGACTTCTGTCGAACGGAACCATCTGCGGCGAGCCCGCTAGTCGTGCTGTTAGGGCTAATGGTCTCCAGGCCTGCGCTCTTCCTTTTCTGGCGAAGGGATAAACCCTTGATGATCGCGGTGACTCGTCCGACGACGGTCTTGATTGTTGGTCGCATCTGTGTCTCCTAAATGGTGCGGTGCTACGTTGCGTTCTTGCCTTGCCGAAACCACTCCTCGCTACATAGCGCGTGTATGTCGACGACCTGCAATTGTTGGGATGACCGGTCCGTATAGGCATGAAGCCAACTTGCGGTCACATTAGTTCGTGAATTGAGCAAGCCGGTTTGCTTTGTTGTGCTGAGCACTTCATCAGCAAGAATGGCGCAGCCAGGCTCAATATCGTCGGCTACGACCAAAAGTGTTAGGCGCTCGGATAATACGGGCGCACCGCCTAGCGCGAGGCCAAGGTCGATGGCGGTGTAGATGTCACCACCAAGCGCAACACCACCGCGAACCCAGCGAGGCGCCCCAATCACTGGAACAATCCCGCCAACCTGCTGGTGAAGCTTATGAAGTGAACGCCCCGCAAGGCCCAAAACAAGGTCTCCCGACCGAAAGGGCAAGATAAGGGATTCGACCGCAGCAGTACGCGCCGCCAGAATATTTCTATGGAGTTGCTCCTGAAAAGCAACGACGTCGTTGTAGGCGCTGGTCAGCGGCAACATCAGGCGGCAACCGCTTCGAACTTCGCTAGGGTCGCCTTGAGTACATCTGCGGTGAGTGGCTTGACGATGTAATCGCTTGCGCCGAGCTCTTTCGCATACTCAATGTCGGATGGAAGTTCCTTGGTCGATACAATGACGACAGGAATGTCTTTTGTGCCGTTCTCTTCAGACAGCAGCTCGAGCGCTTCATATCCGGACACATCCTTCATCACAATATCGAGAAAAATGATGTCTGGTTTGTGCTCAAGTGCGGCGCTGACGGCCTCGCTGCCATCGCTTGCGAAGACTGCGATGTGTCCGAGTGTTGCAAGCTGGCGACCGATCAATTCACGGTCGGTCTTTGTATCTTCTACAACTAAGCATTTTAGAGTGGTCATGTGTGTCTCCTATTGATCGATGAAACTGAAATCCAGCGTCTCAAACGCAGTTATCAAAGGACGCTTTGTTGTTGTTCCGAGCGCATCGTTGCTCGGGACGGGTGACTTCGGTGCCGTCGGCTCCAGCGCTGGCGGGCAAATGACGGCGGCCGTAGGAAAAGGTACAGCCGTCGACACGCCTCGCTTGTCAGCGTGCTTTGTAACCATCGCGCACAAACTGTCTTTGTTGAAAGGCTTTGGGAGGTAGTCACAACTGCCAGCAATGACCGCACGCGCCATGTCGAAAAGAGAGTCCTTGCTTGATAGCATCACGATCGGTGTTTGCCTTAGTGACGGGCGCTTCTTCAGCAACTGACACGTCTCCAGTCCGCTCAGCTTGGGCATCATGACGTCCAAAAGCACGAGGTCGAACGTCGACTTCATGCACTTTTCGAGCGCTTGGAGACCGTCCTCCGCCATTTCAATGGTGGCCCACGGATGAGCGGCCAAGAATAGTTCGGCGGAACGGCGAATCGTCTGTGAATCGTCAACGATGAGTATGCGGAAGCTCATTTCGCCTCACTTGGGTTTGACTATGTAGTTGCGTGCCGGCTCCAGCGCGGCCATGTCTGTCAGGGTGCCAACCATGCCCTTGACCTCTGTGTCGTTAATGCGTCGAAAAGCTGGGCCGTCTGCCAGAACATCCAATGCGACGGCTACCTTCTCAAACGACTTGTCGGCGCGATTGACCTTGAGGAGGGCCGCGGCCATTCGCTGGTTATCGGCCTCTGCCACGTTGCGGCGAGCCATCAGCAAGAATCCGGGTGCAGCGCTTCCAACGATCGCCACCTTGTAGCCAGGCTTTGCCTTAATGACTTCGTCCGCGTTCTCCTTGCGCATCACGACCGCTTCGGCTTGCCCAGTGTCAAGCATCAATGTCAGAGCGGCCGTACCGGATGAGCCTGCCGGCAGCAGTTTGACGCTGGTCCAAAGGCCTTGCTTGTGAAGGGCGTGCTTCGCAAGCGTAGACACCATTGCTTGGTCAACTAAGCCGACCGTTTTGCCCTTGAGATCTTCTATTGTTGCGACTTTGGAGTCAGATTTCGTGACAAACACGCTGACAATGTCTTGGGCGCGTGCGACCAACGGGACATAGCCGGCTAGATTCGCGGACGCAGCGACCTCTGCGTTCACATAGATGTAGGGGTATCGTTCGCTGACGGCGCGGCGTTTGAGGCTGAGCACGTTTTTCTCAGGCATTAACGCCACGAGTTTGCCGGACTCTTTGCTGAGATAGTTTGCGAGCGGCATGTACCTGCGAACAAGGTTATAGACTTCGCCGGCCTCGAAACTGGTGGTTCCTGGAAAAATGCCCACCGTCAGAACTGCTCGGTCCCGCATAGTCGACAAGATCGCTTCGCGCTCCTGAAACGCGTCTTGGGACGTGGTGGTGGGCGTCTTTCCTTCGGTTTTTGCATCAACGCTGGCACCGGTTGCGCCAAGCGTCAACAAAAGCGCAGTGAGCAGTATTTTTTTAGTGTTCATCATTCCGCCCTTTAGCGAGAAGCAATAGTGGTTTTGCGTTTCGTCCATGGAGCGTCTGGAAACGCCGTGAGCATCAAGTCGCGGTGTAGTTGGCCTTGCTTGTTAAGCCATGCTTTGAACTCCGAGCCAGACATCTCCGAAGGCTCGATCGCAGAATCGGCCAAAAATTTCTTCCAAGCGGGATCGGCGGCAACTTCCGCCAGCACACCTTGCCACCACGCGACTGCGCCACGCGGGGATGAAGGCGGCGCGAAGAAGCCGCGCATCATTCGGTACGACACGTCCAATCCCTGTTCTCGGCAGGTCGGCACGCCCTTCCACGTTTCATGGGTGAGACGTGCGTCATCCAGTAAACAGACGGGGCGAACTTTGTTTTCTTTCCATTGCCTCACAGCTTCACTCGGATTATTTAGGGTGTAGAAGACTTCCCCTGTAGCTAGGCCATTCGCAACGGCACCACCGCCGAGGTATGGAACGTAACCGAAATCCGCTTTGTTCTGACGCTTGATTAGCATTCCTAGGATGTGATCCTCCTGAAATTTCTGCGTCCCGCCTAACTTGTATCGCCCGCCTGCGCCTTGCATGGCCTCGTTGAAGTCTTTAACTGTTTTCACGTTAGATGAGGCTTGGACCCAAACGATAAAGACGTCCATGCCCATGTTTCGAACGGGCTTGAATTCATCGAAGCTAACAGGCAGATTCCTCTCGATCGGCAACGTGAATAGGCTAGAAGCGCCTAGCAGGACAACGTGACCGTCGTCCCACTTGTTCTTGGTTTCAAGGAATCCCTCGCCACCAGAACCCAGTGTCAAATTCGAGACTTTGATGCCCTTCACAGCGAGTTTTTTTCTCTCGACAATCTCCAGAATCTTGCGAGCCATTTGGTCGGAACCACCGCCGATACCGTTAGGCACGATGATTTCTACCGCTTTGTCCGGCTCCCAAGCGCAGGCTATGGACGTGCAGACGCAACTGAGCACCGTAGAGATCACCATTGCGACTTTCTGTACTTTCATTCGACATGCTTTCATGATTGTTATCCGTTCGTTGTTCGGTCGGTTACGGCATGGCGCGGGTGTCAACAACCACGCCAATCTCTCGGTTAGGCCCTAGCGAGACTTCGATAAAACGTGATTCGCCATAAGCTCGCTCGATCTCGGGTCCAACCTTTAGGGTCAACACGTGACCGATGCGTTTTCCAACGCTATAAACAGGGGTGACGACAACCTCCGCTTGCCGAGTGTCGTCAAGTGTGACGGCCAAAACACGTGGCGCCGACGTTTCTTTGCTAACGGTGCCGGAGGTTGCGGTAAAGGAAGCAAAGCTATGCGAATGCTGCTTTGCCAGTGGCGCTAGCGTCGCATCGGTCAAAGTGACAGTGATCCCCGCTGTTTGCGATGCTGCGGGAGCTGCCGCAACGGTCACGCCGGTAGCGATGGCCAGAGTGGTCATAACCAACATCGTGCCAAAAATGTTGATCTTGTTAGGTTGTGCGGGAGTCCTCAAGTGCGCCTCGTTCTTTCTACTGATGCGCAAAGTGTAGTGGTTGCCCGCAAGGGCAGAACAGCGGAAAACGAGCAAAAACCGTCAGATTATCGAGTGGCTAAGGAATAAGCGGGCGCACAACCACGGGAGCTCCCTGTGGAATGCTGGTCGGCAGTGCAATGGTTGATGTGCCATAGGCGGGTGAGACAAGGAACCCGCCAACGTTGTAGCCGACGAGCCGCGAGCCGTCAGACAGCTTCGCGGCTTCCTCCGCAATGATCCGACCACTCTGTACGCTAGAACCAATGGCCGGCGAAGTCGTGCCGGCCCACACGTATAGCCAATTTGCTTGAACCAACGCGTTGTAAGAATCAACATTGCCGATGGGCGCTCGTAGATTCGCCAGTAACGCGCTAGAGGGCAGCGACCCGGTGTACGTCGGATTGTCCCGCACAAATTGCCATGCCGCCTCTCGAAACGCCACTAGACCCGGCGCGACGGTTTGCGATTGCGGTACCGCGTTCGGCAGATACGTTTCCGGTGTATGCGAGACCATGACCGCGCCGACGATCGCGATTACGGCGACCACGCTTGCTAACGTGTAGAACCCAAACATAGCCTCTCCCTCCGACACAAAAAAGCGCGCCGCAGCGCGCTTCTCGTTGGCGACTTTGATTAAGACGTCGTCCAGGTGATTGAATTTGTGGCGGTGTCACAAGCGGTCTGCGCTTGCGCAGGTGTAACCGGCACAGTAAGTGCGGTCGCTCCATTAACCGACACACTCTGTAAGCCGCCTGACCCAGCCTGGGCAATATGCTTGACGCAGATGTCCTTTGGTACCAGCGTATAAGCAATGGTGAAGTTGGAGGAAGCGCCGGTCACAGAAATCGTTCCGTTAAACGAATTCGTGACGGTGCTCGTCGTGGTGTCAATCTTCAAATAATCTGGAAACGCCTTGGTGTCGATGAGCTGCGAGTTCAAGCTTGCCGTGCCGTAGCTAGTGCTCTTGGAGTACAGGCCCTTGACGTTGTTACGGATAGATGTCACTTCCTGTGTCATGCCCACGGTGCTCTGGGAGCTAAACGCGCCGGAGCCCAAGCCAACAGCGCCTGCAACGATCAGACCAATGACGGCTAGCGAAATTACGACTTCTAATACGGAAATACCTAACTGCTTTTTCGTGCTTCTCATTTGAATCTCCTTTTTACTGTTTCTACAAGTGAAATTGCTACTAGCCTATTGCGGACGACAAGCTGGAAGTAATCGACGTGGTGCCAACGGTGATGAACACCATCGCGCCGAAGAGGCTGAAATACGCGAAGTACTTGATGGCTGCTGCCATGCGCACGACACGGTTGACCGAGTTGACTAATAGATCGTCGGCAACCCGCGACATCGCTACGTCAAAGTCGCTTGACTCTGAAAAAATGATGATGTCGCCGATCACGCGAGCGTCGGGGAAATTGTGCCCGGCCATGCGCAGCGCCACACCTGGGCCGTAACCGCGACGAATGCCCGAAATCATGCCGTCGATGCGCTCGGTGAGCCACGGATTGGCCGAATCGCGGATGAGCTCAAGTGATTCAAGCAGTTTGTAACGTGACTTCAGCATCGCAGAGAGCGACAGAATCACCGACGAGCCAACGACTACTCGATAAATGGAATATGGTGGAACGTAATCGAGCACAAGGCGGACGCGGCCGGTTAGGCGCGGTACTGAGTAAATTACTGCTGCGGCAAACGCGACAATCAACGGAAGCGCGAACCAACCATGCGCCACTAAAAGATTAGACGTGCTGACGAGCATCTTCGCCATCGGCTCCCAGTTGTCAGGCTTCATGGTGGGGAGAGCGAGTTTGGGTACAACCTTGATGGCGTAGAACCAGACGTAACCAATGGCGGACGCCAACAGGATGACTGGGGTAAGCGTTTCTGAAATGACGGCCGACATCATGTCTGAACGCGCTCGGACGACAGCAGACGCATTGCGGAGCATCAATGGCAGGTCACCGGCTCTCTCCCCGCTCACCAAGAGCAAGTATTCGGCTTGCGGAATAAACGGTTCGAGCGCATCACCCAATAGATCTGAATTCTCTAGCCCAGCGAGGGCATGCGCGAAAACAACGGCTTTCCCTTCGTTGGGCTTTTTCCCGCCCTCTGACGCGACGTCGTATAACGCTCTCAGCGCAACATCTAGCTTGACGCGCTGCAACAAGTTTGCGAGCCTATCGTAGGTGTCGGCTCGATGTTCGCCCGAGAAAGACAGCTTGGCGGCAAGCATGTTGAGTCCGCTTGCCTTCTGCGGTTTGAAGGTTGCACTTGCGACAGGCGACGGTTTGAGGAGGTTTGCAGCTGACATTATCGAGAACCCCCTACGACGGCAAGACTTGCACCGTTCTCGGCTGGTCTATTACCTCCACTCTCGGCAAGCTTCGCTGCGAGGAGCGAGCCATGCTGTGGGCTGGTGTGCGGGGAGCCTGTATTGGCAATCGAGGAGTTTGCATCGGAAGAGCGGTTAAGCATCTCTAGTCGCCGATTTATCTCGGCCGCGGCAGCCTGGAGTTGGTTGATATCCTGCTTGCCGCGTTCGTCCAAGGTACGGATTACTGCGCCGAGCGGGTCGGTCGTGCACGCTTGTTGCGTATCTCGGTTCAACTCGCCGGCGGGTCGACCAAGTCTTTCTGGGAGGCTTCCCAATACCGCCTCGACGTCGCGAGGATCGACTTCGCCGCGAAGAATCCGCAGGAGCGCGTGGTCGTAAATAGTCAGAACCCCTTTAGAACGAATGTATGAGTTAGCTTTCTTACGCTTCGACTCCGCAGCGAGCGCGAGAAATTCTTCGTCTGTTTCAATGATTTCGCAGACTTGTAACCGCCCTTTCGTGCCACGCGTCTTGCAAGACACACATCCCTGCTTCGACCTTCCAAAAATCTTGGTATGTGGCAGGTGTTTACCCATTGCCTCTTTCCACGCGGGCCACTCGTCCCAATCGGCGTTTTGAATCGGCACCGCGCACTGGCATAGGCGTTTGATGAGATTGACGCTCACAAGACCAACCAGTATTTCCGGGTCATGCAGAGAGCTTGCTTCGACCTGAAGTTCTTTGAGTCTCGGTAGCGCATGCACCGGCGATTTCGCGTGCAGAGTCGCAAACACTAGGTGTCCGGTTAGCGCTGCCTGCGTCGCCGCCCTTGCTGTGGCTTCGTCGCGCATCTCGCCCACCATGATGATGTCTGGGTCGAGTCGCATGGATTGGCTAATGGCCTTTGCAAAATCTTCTTTTGTTGAGGCTGTTTGGTTGGCGCCCGCGATTGGTACCTCGACCGGATCTTCAATCGTGAGGACGTGACGCTGGCCATTCCAAAGGTGATAGATTCTGGCGAGAATTTTTTGTAAGGTGGTTGTTTTGCCGGAACCGGTGGCACCAAGAAGGATGACCATGCCATCGGGCAATCTCGCCATTCTTTCGAGGGATTGCACTTGGCTGTCTTCTAGCCCGAGATCTTTGAACGACTCAATCTCTTTGCCAGGATATTGCAACCTAATCACCATCAGTGGCCCGTGGGGCAACGCCCGTGTTGCCATCCTTGCCGAAGTCACACCTGCCGGCAGGTACTTCTTCGCAATGTTGCCGTCCTGCGCCTGTTTCGGCTTGAACGTTGGGTCTGCGACATCGCTCATCGAAACGTAGAAACTCTGTAACAGGCGCAAACCATCGTCCGCTTTTTTTGCCAAGGAGTCTTCTGCTACTAGGTCACCATCGACTCGAAACATGACGCGCAACTCGCTTTCGGCCGAAATCAGATGAATGTCGGATGCGCCGTCTGACGCCGCCTTCCGGAGAAGGCTTTTGGCGCTCTCCATAATGTCTGTGTCCTGCGTCGGCTCGGCTTGAGAAAGCTGCCCCTGCTGGATCTTGACCAACTGCTGCGGCTGCACTGGAACAACTTCCAGCTGTACTCCAGACAGATTTGCGATTGTGAGAATTCGTTTGACGCACGACTTGATCACTGCGTCGCGCTCGTCGGATAAAAGTGTGTAAAGACGAGTGCCTGACAAGTGAAATCGTGTCTGGTTCTCGCGCAGGATCACATCGATCTCCTTCGATGAGGCCTGCGAACTATCGCTTGTCGCCAACAGTCTCATTAGTCGATACTCTCTTAGCGCCCTGGCGCCGCGTTTGGTGGTCGAATCGTTGGCGGTGCTGCGCCCTGTGGGGCAGGAAGGCCGCCGTTTACGCGCGGCGCGGGCAATTGCGGCGGCGTCAGGAATGGCTGAATCGAAGCCTGCTGCGCTGGGCCACCCGACGTACTCGGAAGTGCAGGAAACGATACTGCGGCCACCAGTGGACCTCTGCTGTCGGCAAATACGACGCGGTCGATGTGTATCTCTTGAATGCGATACTTGCCAATAGTTGAGCCGACGAATACGACTCTTTGTTCAATGCCGTTATCAACCATCGCCGTTGCGCGGCCTCGAGTGATATCGATGCTGCGGACCGCGGGCGGCGGCAAATGAATCTCGGCCGGCGCAGATTGCTTACCACCGGAATGCTGCGTACTAACGCCGAGCTTTTTACGCATTTCGTCAACCTTGGCTTGACGGTCAAGTAGTGCCGCCTGCTTCTCCAGTAATGCCAACTCTTCCGTAGCGGCCGTCATCTGGTCCGCCCAACTCGTGCGGGGTATTACGGATGATTCCTTTACGGATGCGCTCGCTTTAGGCGGCTTCTTCCCGGGATACATCTTGTCGTCGATACGTTCTACCTTATCTGAATCAACTACACCCTTGGTCGCATTAGGCGTGACAGCGGCAGGCGAAGGCTTTTTCGGGCTTGGGCTCGCGACCTGGGGCGGCTGTGCTGGTTCCCACGGTAGCTTCGGTGGCTCTTTCGACGCTGACGGCGCTGCCGCGGGCGCTTTTGGTGCTTCGCTCGCTTTTGATATTGCCTTCAGCGCGTCGGGCACCTGCGCATGAGCAGTGGCTCCCGCCAAAGCTAATGTGAAACCTAAGACGATACGAGACGTGTTGTTAAGTGCCATACACAAATCCTTCAATTGAAAACTCGGCGGTGCCGTCCTCGGCGAATTTGACCTTAAACGAGTCAATCCGAGCAGACGGAAACTCGACCACAGGGAGCAAGGTCGCGGGGCGATACTTCGTCACGACCGCCCACTTGTATGTTTTGTAGGGCAGCGGAGGCGGCGGATCTTTGGGTGGTGGGTTTTGCGCAGGCGGCACTACTTCTTGCAGTGTGATTGGTACGCCTATTCCTTGCCACGCCGATACGAACGCGCGCACCACTTCCGCGGTCGCCACGGCAGGTTCGTGCGTGACGTCGAACTTCGCTGGATGGTCGACCGTATAGACGGCATTTTGACCATCGACCGAAACCGCAGCGGTTGGTAGCGCGGAAACCATCGCGGCAACGACCCCGGATTTAGTGCGGCCGAATTTCAGTCTGGTTCGCGTACTCGTACACTCGACATCATTGAGCGACCAGCCTTTAATCGATTCATACTTGGGGTCTGCAAACACCGCCCCGCACGCGGCGACTATCGACCTCGGCACAGGTTTGTCAAACCAGGGGCGCATCTCAACAGCAGTGGCTTTTGCTGCTAATTCCTCTGCCTGCTTCTTTGCGATGACTGCAGCGGCCGCCTGCCGCACAGATGCCAGTTCTTGCTGCTTCACGCTTTCGTACATCTGCCATGCCGTAGCCCCCGCCCCGACCACAACAAGGCACGCGACGATCGGAATCCACGGCAGCGTTTTTACAGTAGGCTGAAGTAGTGCTTTTCGCGCATTCGTCTTCGAGAGAACTCGGCTATAAAACGCGTCGATCGGGCCAATATCCTTCGCTTCAGTCACGTTCCAGCGTGCTGGTGCAAAGATGCCGTCAGTTCCCGAATAGCCGGTTGCACGTTGGAAGAACTTCGCACGGATATCAGCTTCGGTGCCAACCAAGTCCCCAAACTCTGGGTCGATGCTCCCCGACGAGATCTCAAGCAGCATCATGTCCGAGGAACCGGGGATGTCGACGGCGCATACACAGTTCGTCGCGCGAAGTTCGGACGCAATTGCGGCGGCCAACGAGACTGTTCTCGCTAGCGCTTTCTTGTCTCCGATTTCTGCAGCGCGCGTTTCTGGAAGAAAGCCAGCGTTGAAGTAGCCGCTACCGCTGCGCTTAACAGCGAATTTCGCCGCGTAGGTCTTTTTTGCCACCGACGCAAAAGTGCGTGCGAAGTCCTTTTGATCTGCGAAGGCGTGCCACGACAGCCCGGCGACAACCGAGTGGTCACCTATCTGGTAGCGCCTCGGATCCGACATCTAGGCTCCAACCTTCCGCTCTGACGTACGCGCAGTGATTATGATGACCAGCGACTCACGCGTAGTACTACTGTTCACTCCGCCGCCGAACAAATAGTTCATTGGCGAGCCAACACCTTTGCGGTCGTTGGTGTCGGCCGTTTGTTCGGACCCGGCTATCACTAGGGCCTCACCGTTCTTCACGATGACGGTTTGGAGCGAGGACCTGCGATCAAGCGACGGAGTTTCAATGCTGTTGCCGCCGGAGGAAACGCGTGTAATGCCGAGTAAATTGGACAAATCGAGGCTGAACTGCAGTTTGATATCTTTGTTCTCTAAGACGACCGGCGTGACATTCATGACGAGCCCGCTATTGACCACGCCCGGTGTCAGGGTGACTTGCGAACCCACGTTGGCGGTCTGTGAACTGCTCACTGCTGCCAGATAGGTGCGCTGAGTACCGATATGAAGCGGCGATGGCGTGCCGTTAACTGTGCTGATGGTGGAATTTGAAACGTTGACGGTATCGGCTTGCTGGGAGACCGCCTGAAAAACCGCCTCGGAGGTGTTGAATCGGCCACCGCTCAATGTCGAGTTTGGAAGAATGCTGAAAACCGCGTTTGTACCGGTGGCCAACGCATCAAATGTGCTGTTTACAGTCAGGCCATACTGATTCGCGAGGTTCTTGTAGACCGCCTTCCAGTCGATTCCGTAGCTGTCACCACCACGCAGCCTGACTACAAAAGACCTCACATTGACGATGACCTGCGTGTTGAGACGCGCATTCGTACGCTCGACAAGTTCCTTGACTTTGTCATGGACGTCGGCGCGGTCTGTAACCGTTAACAGCCCAGTTGCTTGCGACAGATTCATGCGTCCAGCCTTGGACAAAAGCCCTGTAACGGCGCGTTCGACGCCTGTCCAAATTGAGATGTTGGCGGACAACTGCGTGTTGCTGGTCATGTTCCCTGGCTGCGAGCCCGCTGATATCGCGCCACCTGAACTTGATGTTCCTTGCGCGCTAAGAGCCGTAGTAAGGAAGATATCGCCCGGCGACGCGTCAATCGCGTAAACGCGCGTTTCGTTGGTGCTAAGGAATACGGCGCCGTCCGTAAAGGTCCATACAACGCCCGTACGCATGGCCAGCGCATCTAGAAAGTGCTCAACGGTTCCCTGAAAATTAATGAACCGTAGGCGATCAGCGGACACGTTCAGTTCGGTGATGTCTGAACTCCCGCGAATTGGAAGCGCATACCGCTCTCGAATCCAGTCGGTGACTTCCAATAGTGAGGAAAACTGACGGGTCACCAGTACGGTTTCTTTTAATACAGGCGCGACCTTCGGCGCTTCTACCGCCGGTGTCTTGCGATAAGACTCTTGTTTGATGACAAGCGGCGCGTTGTCGCTGCCAGAATGACTACTTACGGCAGGCGGCTGGGGTTGAACCGACGCCGCAGCGCGCGCAATATAGTCGCTTGCGAGCTTGGCATTCTGCTCAATGCGTTCGTCCGCTACGCGTGTGGCGGCGCAACCTGCAAGCAGTGCTGCGGCCGTGAGACTGACGATGGTTCTGTGTGTGAAGCGTTTCATATCTATCCTTTGCAGCTACCTGTCGATGAGTCATTGACCACGAGAACGCGATCACCGGTATACAAACTGAAGTTGAGACCCACCGCTTGGGACAACTTGGTAAGAGCCTGCTCGAACGTGCCGGCGAAGGTGAAATCTGGGGCCTTGCAAGGCCGCGCTTGCCATACAAGTTCCGACCAACCCGCTTTACGCACCCAGGTGGCCAGCACGGCTCGCAAATCGCGGTCTGATTGCTTTACGTCCCAAACGCGATAGCCTTCCGTTGGGGTCGCATCTTTTAGGTTGATGAGAATCTGAGTCGCCATTTCTGGCGTGACAAGCCCTTGACGCAGGAGGTCGGCAGTCGCGGCCAAGACCTTCGGGTGCGATGCGGCATCAACACCGTTGGACGGCGCTGCAACTTGGGCGGGTGACGGCGCAGGAAGCGTCGCTATAGCTGGAGTCGGCTGAATGGATGGTAAGGGACGACGAAGAGGAGGAAGCTTCACGAAAACCGACGATGCAAAGCCTCTGCCTTCGCTGTCCTCGCGAATCTCCGGGTCAATAATCACCGTCACCAAGGCGTCTTTCGCCCCGCGCGCCACGAGCGCCTTCTTTATTGCGGCACCACGCTGGTCACGCAGATTCAGAGCACCGCCTTTGTCTGTCCGCGCATAGACAACCAGACCTATTGCCTCGCGAAGTTCTGAGGCCATTTGGTCGATGACCTCTTCTCCTGCGCGTGGAATGACATTTGCACCCCTGGGGAACACAATGTCTCGATAAATGGTGCGCGCTTCGGTCGAGGGTGTTGCGGTCGAGGTACCGAATGCGGGAGCCGGAGGGGCAGCTGCTGCAATTGCAGGCGTTGCTGTGGGCGGTTGGATTGCCGCCGCGACTCTAGCCACGGCCGCCTCAATGGTCAATGGTTTCTGCGGCATCGACGCGCGACCGGCACCAACATACTCGATAGAGGCCTGTCCCACGCCATTGGCTAGATAGTAACGCTTGGACAGCTCGTTAACAACGACGTAAGGTGCGCGACGCTCAAATGGCACTTGTTCGCGTTGACCGTCGAGGCCAATTCGGAAGATGATTGGCAGCAGTTTTAGCGAATCCCTAAACTGAAAATACGTGCGCTCGCCATCGTCGAAGACCTGAACCGGCACTGTAGCTTCGTCACCACCGATCTCGTAATTGAAGTCGAAGCTCGTGCGAGGAGTTGTGGTCGCATTGGCAACGCCCAGAAAGCACGTCATCAGCGAGAAAAGGATGGCTGCAAAGAATGTGTTGTTCATGCTGATATTGGACCAGTTATTCAACGTGACGGAGCAGCGGTAATCGCATCAAAAACGCTCGTTTTCCGCTGTCGCGTGGCCGTTTCGCGGGGCTCAACGATGAGGTCGCGTTGGACCAGAATCGAAAATAGTGAGCCGCTCTCAATGGTGATTGTTGGACGCGGTTGTTTATAGGTGTCGATCGCCGACTTGGCGGTATCGATCAGTATTTGCCCAGCGGCCGACGAAAGTGTTGCCGGCGGACTGCCGGCGGCGGAGTTGACGGTGACGTTGACTTGCGGGTCTCGCCGACCGAGCGCATAGGTCAAGCCGGCGACGAGGAAGCCCGCACCGAAGTTCCGCATGAAGTGGTGATTGATATCGCCGGTGGCACCGGCCATGCCATTGGGTTCCCCTCCTGCCATTCCTTGAAGGTCAAGACTTCGGCCGTCCGGCAGGATCAGGCGATTGAACACCATCAAAATGCGACTCTGGGCGTTCGCAACGTTGGCGTTATAAGTGCCAATAAGTCGCGCGCCCTTCGGAATCACGAGGACATTCCCGCGAATGGAATCGTAGACATCCTGCGTCACTTTGGCTCTGATCTGGCCCGGCAGGTCGGAGTTAATGGCGCTTTCCGTAACCGCCTGAATCACCGCACCCTCCAGCACTATGATGGCCGCCTCTGGCGAGTCTGTACGAATGGCTCGTTGCTTCTGACTCTGCCTTGCCTCCCGTAGGAACGATTGGTTCTGCTCCGACGCCGTCAGTGGTGCTTGCGGACGCATTTGCGCCAACACCGATGCAGGATCTGGCATTTGTGCGTTTGCCGCAATCGCCCGGAAGTCAGGTGCTTGGGCGCCAGTTAGTTCGCGTACGGCGCGACCGGCGTCGGCCAACGGCCCGGCCTTTGACGATGAAGCCATCAGAATAGGCGCGCTGACCGACGGCTCTCCAACCACTGGAGCGCCCGACGACTGTGCGGAGGAATCAAAGTCCGACGGACGAGGTGCAGTCAGGAAATTTCCGTCTGATGTTCTGCCCTGTACTAACGCCCTAGAAGTTGGCGTGTTACCAGCCGCTCCGAGCGACTGTAAGGATTGAGGGCCATTGGGGGGACGTTGTGACGACAATCCGACCACAGACGGTACTGCGCCTGGTTGTGTAGCAGGTTCCGCGTCATTTGCGCTCGATTGAACCGCCTCCTGCTTTGCGCGGGTTCGTTGCTCGTTCGCCATTTTTTCGATTTCGACCGGAGAAGGTGGTGCGCCGACTTCGATTTTCTGCGGTGCGGATTTGCGTTTCTCGTCGCGGTCGCTTACTCGCATCTGCATTGCAAAGGCCGCAACCAACACGACTATGATGAAGACAACAATCCCTATCCTCAATAGGTTCCGCGGCGTCATCCCCTGTGACGGCCGCACCGGTTGCTTATCTGGCGCTGTAGCCGACGGATCTGTGGACGTTGCCATCACTATTCACCGAAGAAGTTGAAAAACGACTTCTGCGGCGGCGGGGCGTTTGGCGCGGCTACTTCAACTTCGACCTTGCCCAGTCGCAACAACACCTTCGTCGCGAGGCGCTGAATAATGAGGTGATCGCCTTTGGTTAGGTAGTTTGCGAGCTCAAGACCATTTGCCGTCTGCACGAACACAGCCGGCATATCCTGTAAGTTCGCCGGCAATCGAAGATAGATGAACGTGCCGTCGTCGAAGACGTTTGTTGGCCGGAACGAAGCGGCTCCCTTAATGGTGTATCCGAAATTGACCTTCGAAATATCCACCGCTGGCCCATTTTTTTGCGGCTCATTCGGCGCTTCTACTTCCTGCTTCTCCTGTTCAGGAGCGGTAATAGGTCGCTTGTGTCGGATCAAGGATGGTGTTTCCCAGCTCACGCGCTGATAGAACTTGCCGTTTTCAGGACTAGCCCTTAGCGCTAGCTGGTAGACACGCTGGTTGGTCACTAACGTGCCTGTTGTGAAAATGTTCTCGCGAATGGGTTTGACGAAAATATGACCATCCACCACTTCGGTCATCCATTGCGAGGTGTCACCCAAGGCGAGCGCAACCATTGTCTCGCCGGGCGAGAGTGCGAGATTGGTGACTGAGCGTGGGCGCGTAAGAATTGTGAAAGAGTCGTTTGGGTCGTACACGAAAGTCACTAGGCGGTTGTCGCCCGGGAACGCGGTAGGCTGTGCTTGTTGAGCAAGAAGCGTCGTCGGCAAGTATGCGAGACCGATTGCCGCGACCATCATTGCGAATATTCGGCGACGAATCATAGTTTTTCTTCCTTGAAGTCAAAACTGGTTACATAGAATCCGATGGGATTGATGTCGCGCTCTTCGTCCGTGGTGGGCGTTTCGACCACAAAGCGAAGCGTCAGCTGCTTCGCCGCAACAACTGGCGCTTGCGATTGCGAGCTACGGGTTTCTTTGAATCGGATGAAGTACACGCCTTCATCAAGTTGCGCGACCGACACAATGTCAGTGCGAACCGACAGTGTTGGGTCTTTCTGCAACTCAAAAAGCGGTTGTTCGAGCTGCATCACTCGACGGAATTCGTCTTGGGCCTTACCGCGGGTCATCGCCCATGCGACCTTCAAATTCGATTCGGTAAGACGGATCGACTCACGATCACGCACCAATGCAAGCCATCGGCGGGCGAAAAAGCGCTTGTGCGAATCCAACGGCTTGAACTCTTCCGCCACTCGGCCAATCGATTTAAGGCCGCCACCTTCGGTTTCCGAGAGGATGTAGGGGACCGCTTTGTTGTCCGAATAGGCTTTGAAGGCGAACAACACAAGCAGTGCGACTGAGACAAGCGCTAGCAACAGCAATAGAAAATAGCGATTGCGGTCAATGAGCAGCCCACCCGACCTGTCGAACCACTTGACCCGTGAACGGGCATAGTCAAATGCGGCTGGGGGTGCGCCGGTAGGCGGCGCGTTGGTTTGTGAGGAATGTTGAGTCACGCATAGTCTCCTTACGCATATTGTCTGCGATGGAGACGTGCGCTCAACAGCGAAGAACGCACTGAAACTGCGCGATTATCGAGGTCGCATGCGTGTTACAGGCTATCAGCGAGCGGTCGTGTTTACGGTGCGACGAAAGTGCCGTAGATGAAAAGACAGAGTTGGAGCGGAAGGACAACGAAAATGCCAGCTGCGCCGACGTAGAACAATAGCGGTCTTGTTCTACGAAAGAGTTCTGCTTGGCACCAGAACGCCACTAAGCCAAATTCTTCACTTGGTGGCGTTGGCGGGCTATCTTTTTCAGGGTCCGCATCTAGAAAGGCTTTTACATAGCGCTCCACCGCATCTTCCTCGGCCTGCGCAAGTCCATAGTAACGTGGCTGATTACTCATCGCTTGCCTCGTGTTCGTGATTTCACCTCTGCCATTTTTGCTCTCGCAGCGCCGCTCGACTGTTGCGGGCTCGCGGCAGGTTGTGGGTTATTGGCGGGTCGGTAAGCAGCGAACGGATTTGCCGCCCACGCTTTGGCCTTGCCCACAGCGGAACCAGCCGCATGCGCGGCGTTGTACGCAGTCGCCGTGTTAGACGCCGTTTGCACAATCGCCTTGAGTGTTGCACGTGGCGCTGACATTCCTCCCGCTGCCATTTGTGCGGCGTTGTTGGCTACCGTGTGACCAAACTGAGCGGCGTTCTTGGCGCCTGTTGCTAACGATGCGGCTCCCTTGGCCGTTGCGGCACCAACGTTGGCCGCGCCTTTTGAAAGTGCTGCGCCTCCGCCCGTCAACTTGCCAGCGGCCTTCATCATATTTGTCAGACCAATCGCGCCGTGCCCAGGCAGGAGCGCATTGGTGATTGCGTCGGACCGCATCACCAACAACATCAGCAGCACGCCGACGATGAATAGCACGAGAAACGGGTCAGGCGACAGCATCACCGTCTTGTCCTTCGCACCTTTCTCGATCGCGGCCGTCACGGAGCCAAGAATTGTCTCCGTGGCCTTAGCCCCCATCAGGAGGATAACCAGAATCATGATTTTCTGAAAGCCGGCGGTAACGACAAACCAGAACCATCTGTCCATTGCGGCTTCCAGCGGCTTAAACATCACCCATGGGATCAGGATCGGACCGAACGCAACGCCTATGGCGAAGACGACGCTTGCCATCATGAACGTGACAATCGCGATACCGAAAACGACCATGTAAAGCGCGGCGAACAGCAGCAACACCACTGCTTGTCCCATTATCACGAGTGCTGTAAATGGGTTCCATGTTTCCTGTGCCATCATCGTGTTTCCGGCGCCCCATAGCTTTGTGATCACTCGGAAGAGTGGAGTGGTCAGCGCCGTTAGCTGACTGGTGTCGTACCCGCCAGTACCGGTTAGGGCTTGCGCGATGGCATCAAAGCCACCACTAATGATATTGATGAATGTGGAATAGAGGCCGGCAGGCCCTGGCGCAAAAAGCATCGCCACGGTACCGCCAATGGCCGCCGTCAACAAAAGGTTAGCGATACCGTCATTTACCGAACGGCTGCCGACCGCGATCTGAAACCCCTCCCACGCGACCTTAATGGTGAAAAGCGCGAGCGTCAGCGCCAGCCCAAACGGGATGAGCGTCGCGGCCAGTCCGTCGCCGTACTTGATAAGACCTGTGATGATCTCGGTTGCCGAGGTTTGGGGAGACATCGCGCGCGGGCCTTGTTAGTTCTTTTTAGGCTTCACCGATGGAATCGCAAAATCCGGCTGGCTTGCCATCAGGGCAAGACCCGCTTTCTGCCTTGCATCGGCTTGCTCTGCCTCGACAGTCTCGGCAACAAGACGATCTTCTTTGGGTCTGTTTTGCGCCTGTGACATCGCTACCTGATACGCCATGTACTGCTGTTGCTGCTGCACGAGAAGCCCAAGCTGGGCATTCATCTGTGTCAGGCTTTTCTGTGTTGAGTCCAAACCCGGAATATTGTCTTGCATTGCCGATATCTTTTTTTGGTTATCAACAATTGCTTCTTGTAACTGAACCTCTTGCTTCAGGGCTTTCGAATGTTCTTGTGCGGTTTTGTAAATCCCTTCTGCGCGTTTGGTGAAGTCTCTAATGCCAGCCCGGCCAGCCGACGTGTTCAGCGCATAGCGTTTCTCAAATAGGGTCTGTGCTTGCTGCACATTGCCGTAAAGCGAGTACATCTCCTTCGTGTACTCATTGACAGCGATCTCTGCCTTTACCGCGTCTTTCAACAAAGTGCCGACATTCGTCAGATTCTTTGCCTGACGAAGCATTTCGGCGTACTGGTCCCACTGCTGTTTGATCTGGACCGCTCGATCCAGCTCCGCCTTTACTGCTCGGATGGCGCTAACCGTCGTTTGGGAGTAGTTCATTGGGTCGAACACGGTCATGGCGTGGGAGTGCAGGGATGACACGCCAAACGAGGCAACCACCAGAGCGGCCGTGAGTTTTTTCCAAGTCTTAATCATCGTAGTATCTCCGTGAGATAGTTTTCTTTCCACTTTGCCGTTATCGACCGGGTTTGGTAGTGGCGGTCAAACAACGCATTTGCTTTTGTATCTGACCGAATGCACGCAATGATTTCCCGTGGGAACTGAAGCTCAACCACCCTAGTCGTCCCTGGTTGGACGATGATGTAGTCGCGTTTGGCGATGGCAATGCGAATCTGGTTAAGTTGTGAGGCGTTAAGCCCAAACTTATCGCGATACAACTCTTCACTCGCAAAGGCGTTCGCGTTGGGGAGGAAGATACGATTCGGAACGTTGTCGACAATGGTGCTAAAAAGTTCGCTCTTGGCGATCTCGTTAAGCCCCTGCGTGGCCATGACAACGAAACAATTCAGCTTGCGCAACGTACGCAACCATTCGTCTAGTCGCCGCGCGAATTGCGCGTTGTCCAGCAGAAACTTGCACTCCTCAAGGTAGATGAGTGTAGGGGTGCCGTCTAGCTGTTGCTCTATACGATGAAATGCGTAGTCGAGAAAGGCCGCGGCGACGCGTGGGTTGTCAAACAATCGACCCATTTCGAAAGTCGTGAATGTGGACAACTCAAAGGCGTCTTCTGCATGGTCGAAGTACTTTGCTCGCGCACCGTCGCCCACCCAATCGGAGAGTCTTTCGCCCAGGTGCTTGGGAAGGATTGATGGCAGACTCGACAGCTGTGGCGATTCTTCATCCGCAACCGCCACGAGCGCCTCCCAAATTATATTCAAGTCACTTGCCGGCAATTCCTTACCGTCGGTGGTCATTAGTATCTGCAACCACTCGCGGACGTACGCGCGCTCGTCCACATTCTTGATGTTGTGCAACGGGTTTAGCTGTATCGGTGCCGCCTCAGAATCAACATCGCCAATGTTTATGTGAGTTCCGTCTTGAAGCAACGTGGCGTTGCGACATGAAAAATTCTTGTCAAAGATGATGGTTCGTGAAGGAACGTACTTCTGCCACTGACTGATCAGCCAGTTGGCGATCACGCTCTTGCCGCTGCCTGTTGGACCAACGATGATGGTGTGTGCGACGTCGCCGACGTGCGTGTTGAAATAGTAAGGTGTCGAGAAGCGCGTTGGCATCACCGCCAAGGCCGGTGCAACCTTGTTACCCACTACACGCGGATCATTCCGACGCATCTCCGTGAGGTGGTGGTTGACTGGGCTACCGGAGGAAATCGTGAGGAGCGGAAAGAGGTCTGCAAGGTTCGCGTTCGAGACCATGAACCATCGCAAGATGGTTCCCCACTGGCCGGGCATCGTCCCTGCCCAGGCTTGCAGAAGGTTTTCTTGTTCCGAAACAGAGATGAAGTTACGCGCCGCAAGCGCACGCTGTGTTTCGCGAGCAAGGTCCGACGACTCTTCTTGGGTCGCGCCGTAGCAAAGCACGGTCAGATTGTGATATCCATATACACGACCTAGCGCGGTAATCTCCGACTGCGCGTCGGCAGCATCTTGGGCAAGAATGACACGTCCTTCGTCGCCTCCATCTGGGTCTGCGCCTTCGTCTTTGCTAAATCGCTCCCGTAGATGCTGACCAATGCTCTTTTTCGCATTGTCGTGGTAGCGCTGCATCATCTTGATGTACTTCTCGGACTCTTGGCGGTTCGTAAACCGAAATACTTGGCTAATCACCAATTCGCCGGGCATGGCCAAGAGATCTTCAAGGAAACTTGGGACACTGGCTCCATTCGGCCATGCTTTGACGCCGAGCGCCGTGCAGTAGGAATCCTCGACGCCGTGAAAGGCGAGCGTTTTCATGTCTGGGCGTGTGAGCGTGTGCGCGGGCAGATACGAATCCAGAAAGAAATCTTCTATATAGGCGGGTGAGAAATCGGATTCAGCGTATGGCGGATTGCAACGTGCGTAGAGCGCGCCTAAGTACTCGGTCAACTCAAGGCGCTTCAACGAAAGTACGGTGGTCGATGCGATGAATGCGTTTAAGATTTCTTCGAGTGTGGCCACCTGTTGATCAATCTGCGCGGCCTCGAATGCAAACAAGTTACGCCGGAATAAGTAGGCTTTGGTAGCCTCCGCGGCCGCCTTCATGAAACTCATGCCTTCGGTTTTCTGAAGGTGCCATACACGCTCAAGAAGAGCATTCGACCCTTCAGGCGCATCGAGCGAGACAAATAAATAGTGCGTGTTTCTTAGCTGGCGGCGGGAGAAAAACTGCTCTCGCCAAGCGTTATCCATGTATTGACCGATGTCCGAAGGAAAGTCCCCCTCTGGATATTCGTAAGTACGGCGTCGGTCGACGATGGACCAAATCGTGACGCCCTCGCGAAAACTACGTGATGCTTGCTCGAAGGAGTTCGCGATTTGGTCGACCTCGTATTGCTCGTGGCCTTCAATGTCCTCCCCTTCATACGAGAATGCCGCCATCACCGAGCCATCTTTGTTCAAGACGATGTTTGGGGTGATAAACGAAATCCACGGCACCAAATTGCCAAAAGGGTCAGACGTTTCCGCCTGCCCCTCAATCAGCTTTGTGTAGGAAAACATCGCCAACTACCTCAACATTCCACGGCCGAATCCGGATGGCCGACTCTTAGAGTACGTTTTCGCTCGCGGCCACGGGTCGTAGCGGTTTTTTTCGCGCGTATAGGCCCGCATGTAGATCTTTGGGCGCAAGGGATCGTTCTTTGTCCAAAGTGCGAGTATTTTGTGAGCGACCATCCCGACCGGGATCGAGGCTAATGCAAATGGTCCCGCTCCCGCGCTGACCCCCGCGTATAGCAGGCAGGCGGCAACCGTCCAAAGGAGGACGGCTGCTTGGCGTGGGGCCCCGGCGATCAGTCTCACCTCGTGAAGTGAGACGTGGATCGGATTGGCTCTTCGTTCGTAGTCGGCCACTACGCTACTTACAAAGGTAGCCGGAAACGGTGCCACCACTGAAGTATTCGACGGCTGACGCTGCGAAGAAGGCTATCGAAATGCCAATCAAGATGCGCGTACCGCTGCCCATGACTGACTTTTCTTCGCCTGCAGCGTACGCCAGCCCCATTACAGCCAGAATGATGATCGACAGTGCTCCGGCGACAGGGCCGGTAATCAACTTGCCGAGTTTGCAGAAGCCTGCAATCCACGGCATGTCCTGCGCGGCCGCATCTGGCGCAATCAGAAACGAGGCAGAGACGAGGATAAAGACAATTCCGAAGTGCGCCAAGGCACGCGCTTGTTTCAGCGCAGCTTCTCTTTGCATCGGGGTTTGGGAACTAAGCGGCAATAGCGAGCGAATCATAGTAGTTTCTCCTTTTGAAAATTTCGTGAACGTTGTAACGGCCTGTGTTTGGGTCAACACCATCAATGCGAGCGACTTCACTAATCACGCCCGACCGTTTGGCGCGCCTCTCGGCAAAAATCACATACGGAAATGCGTTGGCGATATCCTGGCGGATTGACGACAGCGGCCAGTCAACGCCTGCAGTGAGAATCATCTTTTCTAGCGCGCCCATCGCGTCGGCCGCGGAGTTCGCGTGCAAGGTTGCAAAGCAGCCACGGTGTCCGGAATTGACGGCACGCATCAAGTCAAACGCCTCTGCGCCTCGCACTTCGCCCATCAGGATTCGGTCGGGCCGGAAGCGCAATGCAAGCTTGACTAGCAATCGCGAGGTGATCCCCGCTTGTTCGTTGCTTTCGAGGATGACGACGTTGGAAAGATTCACGATCAACTCGTGCGTGTCCTCAATGGTTAACACGCGTGCGTCGTCGTCCATCTCGGCAATCATCGAGTTCAGAAGCGCAGTTTTACCGCTGCCCGTGCTTCCAACGACGAGGAAATTCTGTTTAGATTTGATTAGCCAGGTCAGAAACGATTGCAAGCCAGCGCCACCTTTAGCCACTTCGCCCATCGGTGGCGGTGTCAGGCTCGCTGCGGCGACAGTGCCTTCAGGGTCTGTCAAATCCATACGGCCGGATTCGACGTAACTGGCGAGTCCAAATACCGATGTCGAGTGGCGGCGGATACAGATGCAGTGGCCATTGAAGGCGGTGGGTGCTAAAACGCCAGCTACCCGCATTCCGTCAAAGCGCGAGTCAACGATCGCGTTAACTGTGTTCGGTTCTACGTCCTTGCCTGCGAGTTTCCCGAGGCGGCGAATAAGGGCGAGTACCTTTTCTTCTCCTAAGCGAAGGTCAAGATGCTGCATTTGGCCTGCGCGCTCGACAAACACGCTGTCGTGTCGGTTGACCATGATTTCGGTCACCGACGGGTCATCAAGATAGGGACGAAGCTGCGTCAACCCTTGGTTGACCAACTCGATCGCGCGATTTGTAACGGCAAGATCCATAGGATGAATCGTAGCCGTCGCAAGACTTCACTCATCAGTGAAGATCGCGTCAAAACAGTCGGATTATCGGTCTCCTAAACGCTAACGCGCTGCATGTTCTGGATCGTCCAATTCATGACAAGTCCAGCTGGAACGAACAGAAGCGGCACAAGAAGCGGTGAGACGGGCATCGGTGCGACGAAGTACACCAAAGGGATGAAACAAAGGAATACGATGGCATGAAGACCCGCGCCGTAGGTGCCGGGATTCACATAGTCCAAGGTGTAGTCTTTACGTCGGCGCATTTGAATGGCGTCCCATACACACGCACCGATGAACGGGACGAGCAAAGGGAGCCACGCCGCCGCCAACGACACCCGAAGGATGAGCGCGTACAAGTTAGCTAATAGGCCGGTCGCGTAGCCCCGGGCGAGGTCGCCGGCTCGTGTTGCAGGTTTTGCGAATTGCTGGTCAGCGAGGCCGCTGGGTGCCTCCGACTTGATGGCGATCGCGGCAATACCGCTTCGCACGATCGATTCGTCGAAGAACTCATTTGCCGCCTTGATAAATCGGTCACCCTGCTCCACGCCCAAATGCTGGTGCACGTAGCTAACCTCCTGCGTTACTTGCCGGATGATCGTATCGGCAGGTTTTAGCAACGGGGTGACGAAAAAAATAATACCTGTCAACCCGAGCCATAGCTTTATGTGACCACCGACCATCAGACGCCTTGCTTCTCGATGTTCAGTGCACGAACAAGGTCATAGTTCATGATGTGGCACGAGAAATAGGTTCTTACCATCTCTGGAGAATGGATGAACTGTTCATTTACGGGACGAGGCGTCCAATCAAGTTCGAGGATACGGTTTGTGGTAACAAATTCCGTGAGAGGCTTCGAGAGGGTATCCCAATAGTGACGCTCTCCATGTTTGTCTACGCCAGTCACCATGTAGGCGGGGACATCGTAAACAATCGAGGAAAACTCGTCCAGCCACGAAAACATCGCGTCGTTGCGATTGGTGCGAGGGCCATACGTTTGCTGAAATCTCTCGATGGCGCGCGATAGTCCAAGATGCAATAGCGGAATACCCTGTTTTGACGGGAACTCGTCTGTGAGCCAGTGCGCGCCTGCGACCGCCACTTCGCGCAGCTCGGGGTTCGTGCCGAAGACCTGTTCCGCGTAAGTGACCTTGCCGAGTGTCTTGATGGCATGCTCAACCGCAGCAGATGCCGTTCGCAATTTTGCAGCTGACACGGTCTTCGAGAATTGGACGACAGTCTGCTCGTTTGGTGTGACTTCCCCAACTGGAATTGCAGATGGAAACGGAATAATGTTGGTAGCGTTGGTTGTCATTTATTTACATCAATAAAGGGAAACGACCTTTGACGACGTTGCCACCTGCCAAGGCCGCGACGTACTCGAAATTTGGGAGTCGGCTAAGCAACTCTTCTGGAAAGAGCTGAGTTTCTTTTTGTGATGTGCTCTTGCCCTCACCACCGGTGATGTGTAAGCCAGCATCATCACTGCGCGTCCCCGCGTTAATTGATTGGGATGTCTGCGCGATGCTGGTACGTCCAAGCATCCGAACCACTTCCTTTGTTGTAGTGTTACCTTTAGTTCGCAGCGCGATCATGTTGACGGTGTTGTCGAGAACTTGCTCCATGTGGTGCGCAGACCCCATCTTGGTCACGATGTCAGCGAAGGACTGCATTGAGATCCAAATCCGCATGCCACTCCCGCGACTTTTATTCAGCAGTTGTACGAGAGAGGCCCCCCCCATTATCTCGTTGGCCTCGTCGATGATGAGCTCTATACGTGAGCGCAAAGTGTCTTTATCGGCGTAGTTGTACCTGTTCCCGGCAACCGCTTTGAAGTCAGCCAAAATGAGAGTGGCCATCGCGGCCGCAACCTTGTCATCCGTGAGGCTGTCTAGCCCGATATACGCCACATAACCGCCTTCGACAATTTTTGCGGAGTCGAAAATCGGGCGCAGATCGTCTGCGTCGCTCGCATCTGGTGAGAGCAATGCGCCGAGGTCACCCGACGTTAACGCTGTAAGCGCAGGCTTGAGCGTGGTCAGCATCTTGCCTAGGTGCTCGCGATTGTGTTCGACCGTGTCTAGAAGACCGTTGAGTTGCGTTGGTCGTTCGGCGATAGGTACAAGTTTGTAGGCTTGCACCATGCCAATAAGTTCGGGTGACCCGTTGATTTGCGTTTTGATCTTTCCGGTTCGTGCAAGCTCTATGTAGGCGGAACAGCGGCTCATCCAGTTAGTGCCGTAATACTCCGCAAAGAATTTGCCAAGCACCTCTTCCATCAATTGCTCGGGGCCGTTCTCGATCAGTGCGCGAAACAGCTTGAGAGTCGGCCGCTTGCCGACGTAAATCATTCCATCTGCAAGGCTTTGCAGAACAGACCACGAATACGACGTGAACGAATCTGCACCGCCCGTCATCGCGGTCACAACATCGGTGATGCGCGAAGCTGGTTCTGTCTCACGCGACCAATTGGCCAGCGCGTCGTATCGCACGCTACTCTGTGGATGCGCTGGGTCGAAGGCGATGAATCTGTCAGGACGACCGGCGCGAACGCATGCTTCTTGAATTGCATTCTTTAGCTCTCGGTCGTTTTTCGGATCCAAGACGATGAGGCAGTCCCCTCGTTTCACCACTTGGTATGCGTGAAGTCTATAAAGCGTCGTCTTACCGCTTCCTGGCATCCCGACCACGCACGTGTTGCCTTCGAGGTGTTTCATGGCAACACGAATATCACGCTCCGTGGCTGCTCCAACACCGTGGATCCACGGTTGCCCCACAAACTCGGGCGATGAAACCGCCTTGCCAAGCATCTTTGAGAACCACGCGGGCGGCAGGACTTGTTGAAAGTCCCTTTGTAGAAGTTCGACAGAGTAACGCGTATGTTCAGGCGTCCATGTGAAGCCCTTACCCAGCCAAAACTCCTGTTCTCGACCCTTGGTTATTTCATCAAGCTCTTCAAAGGTGATTTTTTGAAACGGCTCACCCGCAAGGTCGACAAAGAATTTTGCAAGTCGGTATGCCGCATAGCCTCGAATGGCCAAGGCCGTAGTGCATACAACAGCAATCGTGACGATGTACGACGTGGGCAACTTGAAGACAAGGCCACTCACGACGAGCGCGATAATGGCCGCGACCCAGCCTAGCGCACTGGAGGCTTCAAAGTTTGGTCTAAACGGCATGCTAAAAGAATTACTCACTGGCGGGAGCCTTCGGTTGGTCGAAGAATTTCATAACGGTTGGTGCCAACACGATGACCTTCCCTTCGTTTTGGCCTATCGCAAAGTCCACAAAACGCCCTTGGGAGCCTTGGGACGACGGATCTAACGCCAACCAACCTGCGTCGGCCAGCTCGCGAGCGACGGCGAACCCGTCGCGAAGCCCATACTTTTTGAACGCAGACGCCGCAATGGCATAGCCGCGCGGATGCTTGCCTGTCTGATGGGACTTCTCATTCTGCGAGCGATCCTCGAAAACGCTAGTCAGGAATACGCGACTTGTGTTCGGCAGTTTTTCAAGCGCTTCGTCTGCGGCGGGGGACAATTCACTAAAGTCGTCTGAATCGGCAACTGCGGTCGTTTGTTCCGCTTCAGTGGTCCTCGCGGCTTTTGCAGCGCGTTTGCGTGAGGCCTTCTGCAGCGCGATGGCGGCACTGGCCGCGTCCGCTATGGATAGCTCGGGCGTACCAGGAGGCGTTTCGGACAACCCACCAAGCGGCAGTGTTGCCTGCGGGCTCGGTTCCGACGGCTTTGCCGTAACGTTACCGGAAGCGCCAACTCTGGACGCTGCGATCGAGACGGCAGGAACGTCACAAACACCCTGATAGATGAGCTCTGGTGTGCCGATCCGCACCGCCTCGTAAACCTTCTCCTTGCCGTGCACTTGGATGTTTGTGAACAAGGTGCCGTCCGTGAACACGATGACATTCGCCTTATGAAGCACTTCGACCAACGTCATCGGCTCCGCAGGGATACCCGGTACCCCTTCGCGCTTGAGTAAATCAATCAGCTCCTGCGCGCCGGGCGACCAGACAAGAAAGAGGCCATCGGGTAAGTGCCATAGTCGCGGGTGTGTTTGCGCTTCGCCGACATTCGTCAACCAACGTCGCTCACGTACCAGACGACGCATGGCGTCGATGATGTACGGCTCAAGATGGCTGCCTAGAGTCAGTCGACCATACTGCGATGGTTGGGTTGCGAGATCGCGTTCGATAGTCGAAAGATGCATGGATTGAACTAACTGATGTAGCACGCGCCCTTCCAAGCACGGGGTTCCGACGATGGCAGACATCATGGCCGGGACGATAGGCGTGCCCGGCAAATTTAGCCATTCCGTCACTGACGGGGCGATCACACGATTTACGATTAGGGAATTGGCAAGACGACGGGTTGCTTCCGCCGCAATCGGTTTAGCTGGCCACGTGATGTAGACGCGCTTAACGTCATTGGCCGCTGCCCAATCAACCAGCGGCGCGGAGTAAGGCGACCAGACAGCACCATTCTCTGAGCGCACAATCATGTCGGTCGCGCAGCGGAACATTTCGCACGTGAGGCCTGCGAGAAATGAGGCGACTTGCCATCTGTCTTCGTGAATTCGTCGGTCTTCAGTAGGCACATTGCCGGCGAACATCACGCCAGCGGTTCCTTGGACGCTGGCAAATCCAACTTCCAACCCTAGCCGAAATAGGCCGCCCGCCCCGCGATGGTGTTCGGAATTGCTCGCCGGTAGCAAGGCAACAAAAGCGGCATAGCGCCGGATCGACTGGAGAATCAGTGGCTCAAATTCGGAGCCTAGCCGTGCGCCCGCGATTTTTAGCCGGGCCAGCAGGGCGGCTTGGGACGCGAGCATCTCGTCGACACTAACGATGGGAATACCCCCATCGGTCGGCGGGTACATCGGAACGGAAGCAAGTGGTACGTTCGCTGTTTCTAGCCGCTGGTATACGGGTGCTGCGGCTTGAGGCGCCCGTTGGACTGGCACTGGGGCATGCGCCTCAGCGGAACTAAACCTCTTGAACAATGATTTGAACATGCCAAGAAGAATTGCATGTTCTTGCAATCGATCATCACCGGAAAACGGTCACTTTGTGTGAGTTTATCGGTGTCCTTCCGCGCAGTTGTTGTTGCGACCTCGGACTATGCGGTACGTCGGCGGCCGGATGTCAGAGGGTTTGCGAGAGGCGCTAGGCGTTCGCTACGACGGGTTCGTGAGAAACCGATGGCCTTCAACGAACGGCAGCATGGACATGTATTCTTTTGTGAATCCAGGCAGTAGACCACAGAGTCGCACGCTTCACACTTTCGCAACGCCGCCTTGTCCAAAAGGAAATGCTTCAAAAGCGCATCGAACTGCTCGATGTTGATTTTTTCAGGTGTCGTCGAAAATTGTTGAGAGTACCAACGATACGTGTCGATGAACGCGGCGACGTGGCCGCGCCCCATTGGGTCAACATCGCCTTTCGGCTCCAAGGCGCGAAACGCGAGGTAACGGGCTATCAAGCCGGCGGCGTGGATCTTCGTCAATTCGGTCTTGAGAATGGACTTAGGTGACGTTGGCAGTTTGCCCTGGATGAGTTGTGTGTTGTTCCTATCGCGGAAAATTTCTTTGGCTTCTCGGCCCCCGAGTCCGGTCAACGCTTGGATCAGGGAGCTTCTGGCGTCCAAATCAGCCAGTTCAATGGCAGTGGTCATCTGCCATACAACATACTCCGGACCGCCTTTCTCTGCCGACCGCCGGAACGCTGCGACCCTAGACATTTTCGATTTCGTGTAAGCGTTGCGTGTTGGGTGCTGCGACCGACATCATCACCCCCATGAGGGAGTCTGAAACGGCGCTGGCCGCAACTGCATTCTTAAGCGCGCCTGCAGTGAAGGCGAGGGAGGAAAGGGAGCCGGAGTGACGCGCGAGCTTCGCGAGTGCCTCAAACGTTGTTTGCTGGAAAAACGCCACATCCTCGGAAGTGAGCCTTAGTGCCACCATCGCAGGGTGGTCGTTTGCGACGACCGCCGACTTGACCAGCTGCAGGGTGCGAAGATTGTGTGCACGAATTTCATCGACTAGCGGAGACTGCGCGTTAAAACTGGTGATTTTGCTCATTTTCGCCTCTTCGTTTTTCTGTTCGACGTGGGGCGTCGAAGGGTGCGTTGGTGGCTGCGATTTCCACACCGCACAACGATTCGCATTCAACCCGTAAAATGCGATTGCTGCTTGTCTTTTGAGTGACAGTTTTCGTGACACTTTCTGTCACGTTTTCTGCCGCTGGTGTCACGTACTAGCGGCAACAACGGTAGTCGGAAGGAATATATTTATGGCTTCACAGAACGTGCCCCCAAGCCGAGTTTTGCTCGTAGATGACCAGCCAATGATGACAATTGGTTGGAACGCAGTGGTTATGAAGCTTTACCCTGCGGCAAAAATCGACCGAGCTTCGACTTTTGATGAGGCGAGCGACCTGTTAGCTCTCGAAGACTACGATGCGATGATTTCTGATTTCAGACTCTCTGCCGACTTGCGAATCAACGCCATGCCCTTGATATCCATGGCAAGGGCAAAGTCCGTCAGCAGAATCGCTATCGTGTCGGGCGACACGCGGCTTTCCACCGTTTCCGCTTGCGTCCGTGAAGGCGCACACTGTTTCATCGACAAGACACTTGACGAGCAAGAGATTGGTGCGTTTTTCACGCTATTCTTCCGAGGCGTCAATCTGGTTCCGACCTCTAAAGAAGAACCCAAAAATATCGAAGGCGACGTCGAGCTTCTCATTTTGTACTACGTCACGCAGAAGCAGAAGTCAACTTGGATCGCTAGCGTTAGCGGGTTGACCGACGTTAATGCGCGTCAGAAAATTGGCAGACTCCTCAAGAAGCTGAGGGAAAAACACAAGGATACGAGCGCGCAATTCACTGAGGACCACGATTTTCTGATTGCTTTGGGATACGACCTATTGCCGCCACACTTGCTTTCCAAAGTGAAGGACTAAGGGAGATATGAATATTTTTGGGCACACGGAGGAATCAAAAGAACTGGCCGCATTAAATGCCGCCAGTCCACGTGCGTTTCATTTGCGCCTGTCCGCCATGGCCGCCAACATTCTGGAAGAACTGCGGTCGCCGTACGCTACGAATATCACAGAGCTTGTCGACTCGGCGCTCGACATTGCGGCGCACTTCGAGGCAACTGGTCCTTATTCGGACGCACTCACCTTCGTCAGCTCGCTGTGCGACTTATCGCAAGGTAAGTGGCCTGCTCGACAAGCTGTTGACTTGCATTCGGCAAAACTCCGGCTAACTGCTGCTGTCTACGGCGCAGGCGCAGTGGAGAAGGATGCAACGTTACTCTCACTTTGTAACACGGAGTCTTTGCGACATCGGCTTCGCGCGAACATGATGCTCATAGCGCACGTGGACGCGACCTTTTGCTGCACCCCATATGCTTCGCGTATCACTCGCTTGTCGGACAGCCAGAGAAACGAGCTTTTCGGCTTTAGCCGTGTGCTGGCGGACCTGTTTGTTGCATATTCGTGGGGTCGAGAGGCCAAGTGGGACGATTGCGCCCGTGCGCTTGCAGAGTTTCGCCGTCAGCACGCAACAAGCCAGTGGATGGCGTACTTCTCGGACGCTGTTGAGTCCCTTTCGATTCTGTTGAATGTTGCCAAGACGGGCACTATCGATGCATCGGCGCGTAACGCATTGGCCGTAATGTCGGAGAATGTGCCTCGCCGCATGATGTCGGTACTTGCCTTTCTGAGCGTAGCCAACGCTGCGACGGTCTACGCAAAGCTGCGCAATGTAGACGAGCTTGGCAGGTTGGCGTCTGAACTCGAAAATGAAGATAAGCCGATTTACGTGGCTGCCACGCTTGGTCTTGGGTTGCGCACGATGGCTTACGCCTCCAAAGGGATTTACACACGGCAGGCGTTAGACGACACACTTGCAAACTTGGTCAACACGCACATGGATCGAATGCTGAAGCCATTTGCGGCCAACTTCCTCCCCCATTTGGTAGGCCAGCTGGAGGTCATCAAAGGGCTCGATACCGAACCGAGCGCACTATCGTTTACGACGCTTGGCAAAGAACTCTCCGCCGCACCTGATAGCGTTGAGAGCAGTGTATCGACCGCATTGGTGCAACATTTGAAGTCAACTGCTGGTCCTGACGATGAGTCATACGGTCTTCGCCGGCTGGCTGTCATGCGCAGACTGTGTAAGTACATGGGGTTCACGGAATCACAAACGCTTTCAATATGCGTCGATCTGCTGGGGAGTCCCGACTTTCGTCGCCTGGCGTTGCTGTCGATCTGCAAAGCGGACGTCTCGGAATCAATAGTCGACGAAGTGTTGTCGATTGGGAATGAGCTAGTGGGCTGGACTATATTCGAAGCGTTCGACTTGCAGCGGGATAAGTACCTGGCTCGTTTGGAACGCATGTACGCCAACGCGACCGATCCTGACAAACGCAAGGTCCTTAGAGCCGCGCTTCTACTCTTCCAGCTTACGAACCTTCGTCGTGCGGTGGACGTTGACGTGGTTGCGTTGCTGAATCTCACAACGGACAGTTAGCCGGTGCTAGACAAACATCGGAACCTCTATCTCGAGGGGCTACCCGTTGTCGCATCCTTGCTCGTTGCCATCGTGTCAGCGGTCGCAGCCGGCGTGTTGAGCCGATCAAGCGCTGCCACGTTCGTCGTGATTGGCATGTATTTCTTGTTGCGCAAGCGAACAAAATATGCGCTTTTGCTGTTGCCGGTTGCAACTGCGTGGGCAGTTTCGTCTATGCCGTTTGCCTTCGCCGTGACGGGCGCGTTCCTTGGCACGGCTATCTTCCTATGGACCGAGGATGACTACGTCGCATACGTTGCTGCGGCGTGCCAGACGGTCGCGGTCGTCGCCGTGAACGTCAAGGATGGTGCCGACTGGTCTCAGCTGATTCTTTTCTTGCTGGCCATCGCGACCTTACTTCTATTCAAGCGGAACCGCGATTTGGTCGCGCAGTCGCTGCTGTCGGAACGGGAAAACTCCCACAAGCTGAAAGTCGCCGGCTACGGGCACGAGTTTCGGACGCCCCTGACGAACATACAAAACGGGCTGCAGCAACTCAGCGCGTCGGCGCTGGCTACGCGTCAGCGGCAGTGGGTGCACGAAATTGGCCTGAATATCGAAGCGATGAATATCCTCACCAACAATGCGGTTGACTGGATGCTAGGCCCGCGGATTCGCTCTGAGGGTCAGTGTGTATTTTTGCCTGAAGAGCTGCGGCAAATAATAGATAGGCATCGGCTAACCGCCACCGCGAAGGGGCTGTACCTGGGGTCATTCATTTACGGCGAGGCATTGAGTGTTTCGGTCGACACTCAAATTCTGCGCACCGCAATCCCCAATTTCGTTGGCAACGCATTGAAATTCACCACCTGCGGTGGTGTAAGCGTTCTGGCCCGAACGTTCAATGAGGACTCTATCCTGAAGCTGGAAGTGGTGGTCGTTGATACGGGGCCTGGTATCAGCCCGGACGTGGAATCGAAGGTGTTTAAGGAATCCGTTACAACAACGCCTGATGGCGCCTTCCGCACCAGCGGCATCGGTATGCTGATTGCCGCCCGTGAAGTTATAACTGGCGGCGGGACAATATCGTGCTCCAACCGGCCTGCTGGCGGCGCGTCGTTCAAAATAGTGATCCCCGTCGAAGCTGCGCCCAACTATGAGTTTCGTCCGCGCGGTCTGCGACGAGCGGTGCTGGTCACAGAGAACAAGGGCTTCCTGGCCGCTGCGCAGTTAGAGTTAGAGCGGTCTGGGGTCACCGTGGTGCGAGAGGTGCCGCGCAATTTTCGGCTATCTGCCGCAAAGACGGACGGCCATTCGGTGTTGATTCTCGATGCGGACACGTTTGCAGGGTCGCCGATTGAGTTTGCGAATAGCGTGACGTACGAAAAACACCCGCGTTCAATACTACTCGTCGGAAACGGCATTCTCTGGTCGCCCATGCTGGCCGAGACATTGGCTGAAGCTGCATTCGCGGGCACTTGTTCGACAACCGATCCTGCCAGCGTGCTTGCGGCAATTCACGCGGTACGCGTTATGACGGCGTCACATCAACACATGACCGACTTGGCTACAACGCAGGACGCGCCAATCAGGGTGCTACTTGCAGAGGACGAACCCTCGATGCGCCGCATTTGGCACTCTACACTCGTGGTCGCGGGGATGCAGGTGCGTGCTGTCGAAACGGGGTCTGAGGCAATGGAATTGATCAGTGCGCGCAATGACTTTGACATCGCACTGCTCGATTTCAACTTACCCGGGCACAATGCAGATGCGATAGTTGCGCGCAGGCGCAAAATTGAAGCTAGCGACGACCTCCCGAGACTGCCGATCGTCATCATGACAGCTGAGCGCGCCAACACCGTTGACCACCTGTTTCCAATTGGCGCTGTGTCGAATATTCTTTCTAAACCGCTGGGTGATGGCGAGATGCTACGAGCGGTCGGTGATGCGCTGGCGGCTGATAAGCGATTTGTCGTTACCGAAGGCGAAGAATCGCAATCAGTCCCTTTAGACGCGAAGATGATTAAGCGCGACGGGCTGTTGAATTTGCTGGCCGACACCACCGCTGGCGTTAAGGCCGCTGATCCGCGCCGAGTGGCACACAGCACACACAAGATGCGCGCAATCGTTGCACGCAGCGATGTCGCTCTCCATGATTTGCTCGAGGAGCCAACGCCCGACGCATTGCCCTATGAGGCTGATATGTGGCTTGCTTCGATAACCAGCGCATGTCACGAACATATTCGTCTCCATTTTTCTGAAGCGGCGGCGTAACGAGCGAAATTAATTGCGGACGCCCCAAAAAAAAGCCCCTCTTCGAGGGGCTTCCGTTTTGTGTTTGCACACTTGTTACTTGCGGCAGCGACCAGCGACAACCAATCTAATCGTCAATGTTATTGCTATAACGATGAATGGTAAAACTCCAATTTCGAATGGTAACGGTGCGGGCTTTAAGGATGAGCTAGGCCGCCCGTGAAATTTCCGGGACTTGACAACGGGCGAAGTGGGAGCGAGAATCGAGGTGGAAGGTCCTGATTCAAGCACGCACTACGAACCCCCATGCTCCGCCAAGAGCTTGGGGGTTCGTGCTTTTTGCCTAGCGGTTTTTCGGGGGACAACCTGAGCTAGCCCGGTTTTGGTGGACACTTTTAAAAGGGTAACAATACCTTAGGAGGTGTCAAATGAGCAAAGCGGTAGTGGTTAAGCAAACGCCAAAGGTCAATCCGGACCGGAAACGTCAAACGTTTAGCAAG
>Ga0315907_10000499_pt1 | contig 56664 bp, 43 predicted proteins | sample LakEriMetagenome_3_FD_203525 | JGI IMG/M metagenome (GOLD analysis project Ga0315907, IMG submission 203525) | Freshwater fungal communities from buoy surface, Lake Erie, Ohio, United States - Buoy 12 MA123 | ecosystem: Environmental > Aquatic > Freshwater > Lake > Lake biofilm | place: USA... | reverse complement strand
AATGGTGTGGCCTACACATTCACCGTGACAGCAACGAACTCTGTTGGAACCAGCCCATCGTCTGATCCAAGTAACGAAATCACTCCCGTTGCATTGGGAATCCCGTCGGTGACAGCGCTGTCGTGGGGTCTTGACCGCGCAGATCAGCGCGCGTTGCCATTAGATGGTTTGCTCACTCGTTCGGGCACGGGCACTGGGGTTACCGCCTACGTCATCGACACCGGCGTTGCATCGGCACATAATGAATTCACTGGTCGTGTTGTTGCTGGCTACACCGCAATTGGCGACGGTCGCGGAACCAACGACTGTCACGGCCACGGCACACACGTTGCCGGAACGGTTGCAGGAGCAAACTACGGCTTCGCCACTCAGGCAACCATCGTTCCTATTCGTGTTCTCGATTGTTTCGGTAGTGGTTCCAATTCGGGCGTTATCGCTGGCATTAACTGGATGATTACCCATCACGCTGCTGGTGAGCCTGCAGTTGCCAACTTGAGCCTTGGTGGTGGATTTGACGCCGCAACAAACGACGCCATTACGCGCGCTGTTGCCGACGGCATCACTGTTGTAGTTGCAGCCGGTAACGAGTCAACAGATGCCTGTACAAAGTCGCCAGCCAGTGCACCAGCCGCAGTCACAGTGGGTGCCACGGCCAACAACGACTCAAAGGCGTACTACTCAAACACCGGTGCGTGTGTTGACATCTTCGGACCAGGAAGCAGCATTGTTTCCGCAGGAATTAGTACCAACTCGGCAACAGCACAAATGTCTGGTACCTCTATGGCGGCACCACACGTGGCAGGTGTTGCGGCACTTATTCTGGGTAACGCTCGCGCGCTAACTCCCGCAGAAGTGGCAGCTCGCCTCAGCACAGATGCCACTCGTGGAGTCATTACTGGTTTGAACTCATCAACGGTGAATGCGCTGTTGTATCAGCGTCCAACGTCAAACGCTTCGTCTGCATCATTTGATGATGAAGAAGCACTCGATGATTCGCAGAATCCTGGCGGAGGATCAGATTCATCTCGCTTGGACTATGACGAAGAAGCCACACCGAGGTCTCCGGTAGCTGCACCTGTTGCAGCGCCCAAAGCTCCTGTTGCTTCGCCAAATGCACCAATTGTTCCCATGGCACGAATTTCTAGTGCCAAGAAAGTGGGCAACAAATTCCGCATCGTCGTTTCCGTACCTGCAGGTGCCAAGGTTGTGCTGTATCGCAACGGAAAATCGATTGCATCAGGAACAAAGACAACATTCATGGTTCCTGTGGGTAAGGCAAAGGCCTCAACATTCCACGCAGTTGCATTGGTGCAAGGGTCATTCCTCACCACGCAAAAGATTTCCGTTCGAGTTTCCTCCGCGTCCTCTCGCAAGTAAATGACTCTGCGCAAGACTGTTGGGGCATTCATTGTCTCTGCATTACTTGCGGCGGGGTGTTCTGCATCATCTAAATCGTCGAACGACACAGTTGTCGATTCGGTGTCAACCGTTGAGTGGCTTCCGTGTGGGGTGATTGAATGTGCACGAATTGATGTGCCACTGAACCCATCTGATGTTGAAGGGGCAACCACGAAAGTGTCGGTGTATCGCCGGGTATCAACGCGTACATCTGCACCCGTTCTGTTCTTGTTGCCCGACAGGCGTTATGGAGGCAACGCACGTGATTCGGTGGAGTATGCCCCGTTACATCTGGGGTCTCAAAGCCGTGACTACACACTCATTGCCATTTCTGCACGGGGCACTGCAGATTCTCCCGTAGTTATCTCTGATGTCAATGTCTTGTCGTCATTAGACGAGATGGACGATGTTGTTGCAGTGCAGAAGGCGTTGAACATAAAGAAGGCGGCCGTATTGGGGTGGGGAACCGGCGCCACCACCGCAACTGCCTTGGTGATGACATATCCGTCGCGCGTCACGGCCGCAGTATTGGACTCACCACAAGATCCGGCTATGTCAATGGTGCGTCAAGCGGAACGCCAGTTGGAGTCGATGAAGTTGGCGGTGGAGACTGCAATGCGGTGGTGTGCCTCGCACTTGTCATGTCCGTCGAACGCGAATGTGGCCAAAGCATTGAGTTTGTTCAAGACAAACTTACGTCTGGGTCGTTTAGGTGAAGGCGTTAACTTCGACACCATCGCGCGTGCAGCAACTACCGCAATTGCGAATGGAGACCCGCAGTCGTTATTCGTGGCAATTAACAAAGCATCCGATGGCGATGGCGCGCAATTGTTGGCGCTAGCCGGACCGTTGCCTACACCCGATGCATCGCGGGCTGCGTGTGCCAACGTGAGCACCTCAGCAGCGGGGCGAATCTCGTCAATCTTTGCGGCACATGCGGCGAAGAAGAATCGCCACTTCTACATGGGTTCAGAAGCTGCAACCTATGGGTTCTGCGCTGGGCTGCCAGCAACACAACGCCCCATTGGCTCTGTTGTTCCCAATGAGAAGGCGAAAGACGTGCCGGTGTTTGTTTCCATTGGCAGAGGTGACCCTGTTGTCCCGCCGTATGTTCCGCGCACTATGGCAAAGCGCATGGGGTGGACATACAAGTCGGTGTATGCCAATAGACACCTGGTGATTGGGAAAGATCAAGCAATTACGCAAACAGCGTTTGAGTTCTTGGCAGAGTCTTTGCAGGACTAATTACAGCGCAAAGAAATCGCGAAGTAGTGCAGCGAGTTCTAGTGGAGTGTCACCTTGAACAGAGTGGCCAGCTTCTTGCACATGTTCTACGCGTACCGATGACGCGCGCTTGCGAAGTTCGGCCTCGTCATCGTCGGTGACCACACTTTGTGATCGCATTCCACGCACAAACAACAGTGCCTTGCCGAAATGTTGAATGGCATCCCACAACACTGCAGTGGATGGTCGTTGCACGGCACCGTCTACTTCGGGAAGTGGGGGAGCGTCGTCTCGGCGATAGCGCCACACCCACGAACCATCTTCTTTCTGCAGTGCGTTGTGCAGAATGCCACGACGCAGGCTTTCCACAGTGCGTGTTGGGTTGAACTGAATGGTGCGTTCCAGGAGTTCTTCAAATGAGGGGAATGTGGCGGGGCCGTTGACAAAGTCTGTGATCTGTTTTGTCTTTTCCTGGTTGACACCTGGTGTGATGTCGACCAACACCATTTTTCGCACAAGTTCAGGGAAGTCTCGAGCCAATGCAATGGTGGTGAGACCGCCGAGTGACATACCAATAACGCCTAACGCATTCGGTGCGAGTGCAGAGATAACGCGAGCAACATCGGCAGCGTTTTGTTGAAGAGGAGCCGCTGATGAATCAAATGGGGCAGCAGAGTCTGAATGTCCGTGGCCGGGAAGGTCGATACACAGCAGTGGAACGTTCAACGCGAGGGCGACGGTGTCCCAGGTGTGAGCGTTTTGTGCACCGCCATGAAGAAACACCAACTGTGGCTGGCCAACGCCCCACTTCAGTGCGGACAGTTGGCGTCCGTCTCCCATGGGAACAAACTCGCGCGAGACGGTGGGTTGTTGAAAAGGGATGCCATATTCAGCGGCGTTTTCGTGAAACATGCTGAATTCGTCATAAGGAATTCGCTCGGCCATAACCCCACCGTAGTCAGAGCGTGGATTTGTCAGATAGACAGAGAGCCATGGCACGCGACCATATCTATGTAAACGGCTTGCGCTTAATGGCGTTAGTGGGGGTTCTTCCTCATGAACGCGAAGGTGAGCAGCCCGTACAAGTGGACATTGACTTAGAGGTAGACCTTGCCGAAGCAGGCCTGACTGACAACTTGGTCGACACCGCCAACTATGGAGCTATTGCCGAGGCAGTGTCAGAGGTTGTGCGCATGTCGAGCGATGTGTTGTTGGAGCGTTTGGTGGCTCGCATTGCCGAACGCTGTTTGCAGTTCGACCATGTGGAGGTAGCCGATGTGAGACTCACAAAGTTGCGACCTCCCATTTCGGAGAACTTAGATTCCACCGCAGTACGCATTGTGCGCAGCAGAGTGGATATGAAGATTCCTGCACGTCACCGTGCGATTGTTGCGTTGGGTTCCAACTTGGGTGACCGCGTGGCGTATTTGCGTTTCGGTTTGGAGCGGTTGTCGAATGTTGTTGCACAGTCGCAAGTGTTTGAAACTGACCCAGTAGGTGGCCCCGATAACCAAGGCCCGTACCTCAACATGGTGGCCGTGATTGACACAGACCTTGACCCGTATGCGATGTTGCGTCGCTTGTTGCAGATTGAAGCAGAAGCACACCGCGTTCGCATTGAGCGGTGGGGTCCTCGCACCTTGGATCTTGACTTGTTGTTCTACGACGATGTCACCATTAACTCTGAAGAACTGATTGTTCCGCATCCACGTTTTGCGGAACGTCGATTTGTGTTGGAGCCATTGTCTGAAGTGGCGTCAGAACATTGCCCATCTCAATGGCGCAACAGGCTCCCTGCATACGGCGTGTATCCGCGCGGACCTATTGATGGTCTTGTTGCGCACGTGTCGTTGTCGTAATGCACATTGCTCTTCTTATTCCTGCCCTGAATGAAGAAGTAGGAATTGCCCGCACTGCCGTTGTTGCTCGTGAAGCACTTGATGCCGGCCTAGTGCACAGCGCCTACGTGCTTGACGGCGGCTCTACCGATAACACTGCCAATGTTGCGCGGGATGCCGGAATTCAGGTGTTGCACGTGCCGTCGTTGTTTCCCGAACTTGGCCCTGTGTTGGGCAAAGGCGATTCGCTGTTTCGTGGAACCCGCACTGTTGATGCCGACTGGTTTGTGTTTCTTGATGCTGACCTGGGGAACATCTCGCTGGCGCACATTGACGCTTTGGTGGCACCGATTGGTCGCGATGGTGTGCAGTTTGTGAAGGGTGGCTTTCTTCGCGTTGATGAACAAGGTGTGCCGCGTGCGGTGCCTGGTGGGCGAGTGACAGAAGAAGTGGGCCGGCCGTTGTTGCGCACGGTGGCTGCAGAGTTGGCGGAATTGAGCCAGCCATTGAGTGGCCAGGTATCTATTCGCGCGAAGTTGGCGAAGAGTCTGAGTTTTGTGACGGGCTATGGCGTAGAGATTGCCATGTTGATTGATGTGTATCGCAGTGTTGGAATGGCGGGGATTGTTGAGGCCGACATGGGAGCTGTGAACAACAGATGGAAGCCCGATGATGCGCTGGGCGATGTGATGCGCGAAGTAACTGCCGGTGCATTGATGCGCGGGGTGGACGTGGGCTGCGTAGAGCCAATGACCTTGCCGGTCTTGAAAGACCGCCCTTAGTTGAAGTGACGTTACTCGTGCTCCATGAACTTGGAGTTCAGTTCATCCATTCCTTCGGCGAGTTCAAGAGTCTTATTGAACAGTCCATCGAGTAGAGCGTTCCATTCGTTCTGGGCGGCATCTTGATCGTCGGCTTCATCACACGCATGCGCGCGAGATTCAATGAATTCTCGCGAGACCATTGACGCAACGCGTAGTGCATCAAACGTTGGCACCAGTACTGGGCCGTTGCATTGAACAACGCTGTGAGGGGCAAGAAAGATAGTGACCGTCTTTGTTCCCTCTGTGCCGACCAGCAATGTGCCTTCTGGACTGCGTCGCACCAAATTCATTTCGTGTGTCATGTCGCGAAGAAGCTCGGGGGTAATCCCAGCGCCGTTGTTCAGTTCTTCCAATAGCTCTTCGCCTTGTTCAAAGTCAAAGCGCAGCGATTCATCTGTGGACATGTTTCTCCTATTGCACGTGACTCCATAGTAGAAACGCCTACGGTCGACCGACAAGTAAACGAGAGCATGCCAGTAATCGTCAGACCAAGTAGACGGGGAGCTTTTCTTTTGTTTTTTTCCCAGCCTGGGTGAAGTAGAGGTCTCCATCTTTCCCTTCGAGTTGAGATCGGTACAGCATCAGTGCGTTCAATCCGATGACGCGGCTCATCCCTTCGTGTGTGCCATTGCCTACTTGGTAATCGCTAAGAAGTTGAGATTCAGATTGCTGAAACGTTCCGATGGTGGTTCCTGCATGAGTACGACTGAAGTCAACATCGCTATAACCCGATGGCTGGTGTTCGATGAACGAACGGACAAATTTCTTCGCACTTTGGTCGGCCATACGGTAGGCGTAGGCGTTGCACACCGCTTCTTCAAGTTGGCTATATGGAAGATGGCGACGTGAGTAATTGAGCCAGAGCATTGGCGGGCTGCTCTTCGTCGCGTGTGCCATCGTCGTCTCCAACGTGAGTACTGCGCGGTCAATAAGAAAATGACATGTCTCGTGGTTCTGGAGAAAGTAACGAGCAATGCGATATGCGTCGTTAGGTGTGGCGCCTTGACGAACGAAAAATGAACCCACAGTCAGTAGTCCGGCGCGGGTAATGAACACGCCCCATTTGCCAGTGCTGCGGAACGAGAGATACCACGCGAGGGCGTCACTTGGTTCTGTTGGGCCTTGTCCGTTGTCATCAGGCATTGGTGCCGATACACCCGACTTCTTACCGCCGTTACCGCTACCGCCTTTCCCGCCAGATCCCAGGCTCGTGGCTAGTTCCGTGAGCTGTTCGAGAATTTCAGAATCGGGTTGGGTAGGGAATGGTCGCGCGCGCTCCAGATCAGAACTGGACACACGTTCGCGTATGGGAATAGGAATCTCCTGAGGATTTAACGGTTCCCAAGGAATTGGATTGCCAAGGTTGAATTCACTCATTTTGTTTCCTCTTCTTCATTGCCATTGAATTCTTTGATCTCGTTCATTTCTCCTCCGTCATCACCATCTTCTTCATCTTCATCAATGTCCCCATCATCCGCTGAGTCTTTAGGTGTTGGGTTTGGATCATTAATAGGTGTAAACCCGGCATGCCATTTCGTGTCATCTGAATAGGCAGGATTCACAATTGACAGATTCGTTGGAAAGACAAAACGGAAATCGCAAAACTCCCAATAAGAATCTGAGATGGTTGTATCTACAATCTCGCAACTGCTGAACTTGGCAAAACGCAGTCGCAGAGCACTGGCGTAAAGATTGTAGATGTGCGTATCTTTAAAGGTCGTTTCATTCCAACCGACGCTCTGGAAGTGTGAACTCAGAATGACACACATATCAAGGTCGCTCTTGTACCAGTTACAGCGTTCCATCACTGTTCCGAAAAAAGTTGAATTGCTCCAAGTTGAGTTGGATGCATGGCACATTGAGAAACGTGCGGCAGTGAGGTCTGCTGAATGAATTCCCCAGTAACCAATCGAGGACGCGACAGAAAGCCAGGTGCTGCCGGAGAGATTGCTATTGAAAATTTTCAGAAAATCTGCGGTGGACTCTTCGATGCGCAACCAACGCATATCGCATGTCTTGAACTTCACCACATCCAATGAGGTGCGCGAGATGGTCAGGTCGGTGCAGTTACTGTCTGTGAACTCGCAATTGGAGAGTTTGCTCTTGATGAAGTGCGCTTTGCTCAGATTTACATGATTAAAATTTGCTTCTTCAAAGTCGGCCTCAATGTGGGCTTGCTGAAGCTCGGAAGAGAAGAAACGGACATCGGACACGCTTGTCTTTGTCATCTTCAACTTGGATGACTTAGTCCACATGAATGCGACTGAGGTCATGAGGCAGTCGTGAAATGACGCTTCAGAAAAGGTGCTCTCAGACATGTCTGTCAAGTTAAACAAGCAGTGCTTGAATGAGGCCTTGGAGAAGTCAGCGCGAATGGTCAGAAAACTGAAGTCAATCTCAGCAAATTCCATTCCTGTGTAGTCACCGTCGGAATGCAAACAAATTGAATCTCCGTTGGAGTTGGTTACTACGTAGCCATCTGGCGTATACGCAGGAGTTTGCAGGTCGTGCTTGTTGTAGGGGTTCATAAAGTCCTTTCGCTTGGCAGCGCCTGCAGGACTTTGTTGTCCGTTAGGCGAGACCTCTAAGTAGCTCTCGAGATCTAAATCGAGACCTAGGTCTTTCTCTGCCTAGTAAGGACGGTGTGAACATCTTGGTCATCTTATGACCCGATTTGGCTCTTTGCGCCTTTGTGAAAAGATGCACGTATCTGTTGGTTTTCCAGTTCTCAGATCACACAAGATTCAGTTTGACTGTTGCGTTCGTAGTCGCTGAATTCCATGTGTTGTTTTCTATGATTCCAATAGGGGGGAATCTAAATGGACATCGAATACATGAGGTCTCTGTATCACCAGACCCATTACGAGTTTTTCTACCGTGCACTACCGGTGTACTTAAAGTCGGTCGCTCTTGACCAGATTTTGGAAGGTGCGCGTCAGGGAATTGGAAATCAATACCTGGTTGGCTTCTGGCGGGGCACAGCGAAAAACATTGCCGGACTGAGCATTGATAATCCGACGCCTCGAGAGGTGGACTTCACGCGCGATGATTTCACGATGATCGTTGTGGATGCGGCGCCGGGAATGACGATGCTGTTAATGACGGGTCCACCGCCTCGTGGTCCGGTGGAAGCCGGGTGTGCAGTTGCAATTTTCGAAGATGCCCAGCCGCTAGAGACAATGCGTTATTTCACGAGTGAAGCCCCCATGGAACCGTCTTTTCCCTGGATGGTGGGCGAGTGGTTTGACAATGGAAGTCGAGCAAACTTGGGCGGGCTTTCAGATGTCAGTGCGCAAGGAATGTGCAACTTCGTTCTCAGTGTGATGGGCCTGCCGCTTCAGAGTCTTCCGCAAGTGGCAGCCCAGCAACCGACGTCAAAGCCTCAGAACTTCTTCAAAAACCTCAAAGACTCATTGTTCAAAAAATAAGAGTGACGGCAGTAGCCCTTCACTGACGATTGCGTTTAGTCGAGCTGTGACTTGAGGAAATCACAAACTTGAGTCTTTATGGTGGGATTGGCAACTACGAAATTCCAGATCTCTTCAGGAATTCAGTGATTCATTGGCCTAGGCAGTCGAATTATTTGGTGTTGTCTTCGATATAGGGGAATAGTTTCAATTGAATGTCTCTAGGGCCAAGTTCAGTGGTGTGGCCAGTTTCAAAGAACGTCACTTTACGCACTTTCTCCCATTGAGATGAAAGTTTTTCTTGTGTATTTCTAGCGTTGGTGTCCCCGGTCCTATTGTCAACACCGCGTGAACCGCCATAGATGATGATGACGCCGAAGTGGGAAGTTCGTATTTCGGATTTGGCAATTTCGTTCTCTAGGCGTCCTATCAGCGACTTTGCTGATAGACCCACACCGTTCGGCACTATGACCTCAAGTGGGTCGGAGTTGAATCCAGTATTGCCTGAGCCATCGCCTGCATCGGGAAGAGTTGTTGAAGATGCTCGACACTCATCAGAAGACTTTTGGGCCCCCTCACAGGGGTCGGACGTCTTTACCGCTGACGCCGCGAACAAAATCATTAGCACAAGCGAGAGGTCCGCAAATAGCCAGCCTGCACGGCTAATGAGAGTCTTTGACGCCTTCTTAGTTACCAATGCCGTTGTCCTTCAAGACTGCCGCGATATCTCTATTGACTGCGACGAAACGTTCAGAGGCTTGCTTCATCTCTGCCACGCTGCGGCCAATTTCAATAGTTGCACTTGAAATATCTTGCGCGATTTCACGCACAGTGAGTAGTTGAGCTCCGCGATCGTCAATGACGTCGAGAACTTCACTGAGACGTTGAGCAATAGTTGCCGAGGAGTTGACAGCCTCGGAGAACTGACGTGCCGTATTGATAACTACCTTATTTGCACTTTCTACCTGTGAAATCAGTTGTTCAGCGGCGTTCGCAATGTTCACCGCAGTTTGGCCGATTCTTGAAGCGTCTTTCTCCGCAGTTCCGAGATGATTGTTCGCATTGGCCATGAGCACTTGCATCTCCTTCATGCTCTGAGTGCTCCGCTGGATTGCTTGATCTGCATTTCGAAGAGAAGATTCGAGATTAACAATTGGTTCTATTGCGGTTGAGAGTCTTGAACCTACGTCTCCCATCGTTGTTGACGCGACCATGAGACCGTCAGTGGTTTTCGAAACCTGCTGAATCATATTTGATGCCTCGTGCACCGTGGCTGTGATTGTGGTTAATGCAGACTCCAGCTCTCGAGCGGCTGCAGAGATTGTTTTTGTGAACTCTTGCGGCGTCAAAACGCGAGTTTGCGCAAGGTCAAACTGAATTGCAAAAAGCGCATCATTAAGGTCTTGCGGAATGTCTTCAAGTTCGGTGTCATCAGTGATTAGGTCAAGAACAATCTGCATCAGGAGAAGTCCACCAACGAATAGAGCAATCAGTAGTCCAACTGACTGGAGGGTGTGACCAGAATAAGAGCCCTCTTGCCCAGTCCAGTATGCAATCAAACTGACGCCATCTCTGATGTTTGAATCGTTTGCAAATGAGCTCAGTACATCTCTTAGTTCGTACCATGTATAAGCAACAGGAGCGAGGTACAGCCCACCAAGCAGGGCTCGAAAGATTGAGAAAATCCTGTTGAGCAATGGCGGAAGTGAAGAATCGGATCTGGCCTGGAACTCGCGTCGAATATCAAGAAGGCTGAGAGTGGGACGTTTCTTCTCATCTCTGAGCATTTGGGCAAGCTGGCGAGCAAAGGTGGCGCGTGGAGAAGGCCGCTTACCGGCCCACGACTCTATTTTCTCAATTGCTGACAAGTCCATTTGGCTTATATCCCCCTTGATTCCTTGAGAGTAGTCTGAGGTCGTGTCGCAGTCAGAATCCGATGATGTAGCAAAGGGTGATTTTTCTCGTCTGCTTCTACTGGTTGATATTGCAAACATTCGCCCTCGGTCAATCAAGAACAAGAAACGGTTTCAAGCGAATTTTGGGATGAAATTGCCCTTGTTCAGCAAGACCAAATATGAACCCACATGCTTTGCGTTCATTGACCAGTGTCTCTTTGATTTAGCTCGATCGGCCCCTGGTGCAGTCATAGTCAAATACGCAGACTTTGGTCTAAAGAGTCAACTCGTGGGTGATGACGGCGAGGAACTGATTCGGAGGAATTCACTTGATGATTACGATTCCGACAAGATTTTTATAGTCGGCACATCTAAGGCCGATAATGCGCTACTTACTGCGAGTTTTGAAGTCGGTGGCTCCATCATCAGTCAGGATCAATTTGCAGACACCGAATATGCGGAGTTGTGGACTGAGAGCACTCGGCTCTTTGTGTATTCATACAACGAAGAGAGCGAGCAGTTTGATTTCCTAACGAGAGAAGGATTGAGCCTTCAAACGTGGTGGCAAGACGAGAACAGCTTTGTCTCTGGTGATTGGTTAGCCAGCGACGAGTATCTAGAAGTCGAGGTTCGACTCCGCAATCAAGCGAAGCAAGCCAATTGGCAGTGGATCACAACACCTCTCGTTCATAATCCAGAGATTCCTGTCGAGGTATACGAACGTATTGAAGCCACATCGAGGGAGAAACGTCGTCAGGCGAGAAAACGTTACGCGCACCGTCCGAAAAAATCTTTGGGTCGACAAAGAGAAGTCTTTGTTGATCAGGGCGCCGCCGATCTTGAGACGTACGAGCCATTCCTTGACCCTGATGGAAATGAACTTACTGGAGAGACGTTCAGAAGAAAACGGCGTGTTAACGCTAAGCGATCTGCGCACGCACCAAAGAAATTTTTTGGGCGACAACGAGACGTTTTTAGTGACGAAGACGTATCAGATATGGACGTAAATGATCCTCTCTTGGAGTTCACGTTTTCTGAACCCAGTCGTAGTCAATCTGTGTGCTACCTGCTCGCGGATGATTTTCATGGCATGCGGAAGAATATTGGCAATCGCGTCACAGTTGCTGGTCGAGTCGTTCTCGGCGAAGGAAAGGTCTGCCTTCAGTGGATTCCTGGAACTGAAGCAGTCGAAGTTGTTAATCATCCGAACATTGATGCGGACATCGGAACTGCATTTGTTCAGCTTGACGGAGTCCTAGAAGTACTCGGAAATTCCATTGTCCTCAGGACAGATGACGACGAAATGTTTACTGTCGTAACTTACGCTCACATACGTGAAGAACGGAACGCCCAAAAAAGAGAATCTCGAGTATTGCAAGAGACGGAAATGCGCAAATGGGCAGTGCCAAGTTTCATTGACTCCGTTCAAAATCTTCGGACACTGCGACATTTGTTTAAGCCTGCAGTTCACGCAGATGACGACAAGGTAGAGGGCTCCATATCTTCAGACCGGTTTACCGAGGTGGATCGCAGTGGTATGTATTCGGATGTTGACGAGATAATGCCCGGGGCCGTAAGCGACAAGAATTTTGGGATACCCACGTCTTCGGTCAATTCGGTAGAGCCCGCAGGCGTTCCCCCGGTTGAAGACCTTGACAACAAAGATGACTCATTTCGAGAGCACAGGCGCTTGCCGGCTGACAATGAGAATACGGTTCGTGATTTGCGAAAAACTACAGGCACTCCGCCAGATTCAGGTAAGCAAGAAAACGTCAAGAATGTTGAACCCGTATCGCCGGTGGAAATCGACGGGGATGTTTTTGTAAAGGATCGACCCGTCGATGAAATCAAAACGAATCAAGCTTTTCTCAGGAGGCGAATCTTGGTTGTTGGAGTTCTGGCAGCGCTTCTTGTGTCAATTGCTGCTTACGTTGCTTTCTCGTCAGATTCTTCTGGAAGCTCAAGCTCGGCAAGCCAAGTCAGTACACAGTCGTCAGCTGCACAGTGGCGATATTTTGAATCAGTTGTTTGGAGAAAGTAGCTAGTTGGCGCGCCAGAGGGTGCGGTCGAGGAGTACATCGGCTCCTAGCTCTTGGTGGCCCTGCAACACGTCCCACACATCAATGAAGTTGCGCACTTCTTGAATGTCGTGCACGCGATAAATGCCTGAACGAGTCAAAGTCAACGTATGAGCGATTGCTGCGAGAGTTCCAGCAAGGCGCTCACGTGGTGGGCGACCCGTAATGGCGCCGATGAAGTCTTTGCGGGACACGGGGAACAAAACGGGGCGACGGTATTCCAACAAGCGTGAGATCTTTTGCAGAACTTCCACTGTTTGTGCGGGAGTCTTTGCGAAGTCGGGGCCTGGGTCGACAATTACTTGTTGCTTCGTAACGCCTGCTTTTTGCAATTGAGCAAAGCGGTCGTCCATGAATTCAAGAACATCGGCCACAACGTCTTCATACAAATTGGCATCGGTGAGTCGCACCTTTGGTCTGCCTCGGTTATGCATGAGGATGTATCCCGCGTTGTGCTGGGCGACAACAGTGGCAAGTTCTGGGTGAAGTAACCCACTGATGTCGTTGATGATGTGCGCACCGGCTTCAAGCGCTGCGGCTGCCACCCTTGGGCGATAGGTGTCAATGGACATGATGGTGCTGGTATTGGCTGCCGCCCATTGAATAACTGGAGTGATGCGGTCTATCTCTTCGTCTTCGGAAATCTCGGGAACTCCGGTGATTGCAGATTGGCCGCCGATGTCGAGAATGTCTGCGCCTTGGTCGAGAACTTCTTTGGTGCGTTCCATACGGGCTTCAACGGTGGCGTACTTGCCAGCGTCGCTGAAGGAGTCGGGAGTTGCATTGATGACGGCCATGATGAGTGGACGAGTGATGTCAAGCGTTAGACCACGCGCAGTCAGTTGCGGCATGTATTCAGGTTAGAAGCATTTAAATCAGATTTGGACATCTTGTATCTATTAGAAAGGCTCTTCTGACTCAATCGTTAGTTCAGTTCCTAGTCCCTGCAACCGGTAGTCAATTGAAGGGGCAATGTCTTGGAGAGCCTTTGACTGGTCTTCGCCAGCCTTACGTGATTTCTCCGTCCAGTTTTGAACCATCTTCAACTCTGCTTGAGTTAAGTCTCGGCTCAAAGGATTAGTTGATCGGTCGGCAAACAGTGTTCTCATGCCCACTAGCCATTCAAGAGTGGGCAATGTCGGAGAATTGTGCTGACGTGCTAACGCAAATGCACGGTCAAGGTGCGGTATCTGGCGCAAGCTTTCAATGGCCCGTTCGAAATTCTCGGCGAGTATCCAATTTTCAGCTGCGTCGCTGTAATTCTTGAGTTTTTCATGACATTCCGCGAGACGACCAAAGTCCTTTTCGCGCATTCCTTCTAGGAGTTGCTGAGCATCCCTATGACGTGCTGCATTCATGGCCTGATCAGACCATGTGGTTCGAACTTGATCAGTCAACGAAGACAAATATTCGTGACGATCCACAAGGGCCGAAACTAAATCAGTAGCAACATCAAGAACTTCATTCACTTTTCCGGTGTCGGCGGGTAGATCTTTGGTTTGTAACTGATCCAGCCAACGAAGTAACGATTCTTCGTACATGCGGAATACTTCAGGAAGATCAAGTTGAATTGTGTCTAATTGCTCACAGGCTTTGTCGAGAATGGAAAGCCTTGCTTTGTCCGCCCACGACTTGGTACACGTTGCAAGATCGCGAATTGCGATGTATGAATTTCCTAGATCAACTTTTTGAAGTAGTGATTTGGCTTCTTTTTCAAGCTCTGCTAAGTCAACTCGAGTCAACTCGTTAGGTCGAAGCAGGCCAACAAGAGATGCAACACCTCGCGTGCGGTACACCTGGAACTTCAAGTCTTCCGATACTGGGCCTGCATGTACAAGTTTTTCAAACTGGCGAACAATGGAACGGCTTCGGAGTATCGCTCGCTCTGGTTGATTGTCAATTGTGTTCTTGACATCATCAATGAGGTTCTGGATGAGTTCCTCCGGCTCGAAGTCGCCCTGTAGTTCAAGAGCAATCAGGTCGGGATCGTCAATCTCTAAGTCGATTTCTGCGCGTCCTTTGCACATGTTGCGAATCTGGGACGCATGGTCATTCCCGTTGCGGTCAAACAGGATGAGGGTTTCAGAAGCGCGGGACGCAGCGACGCGGTACTGGTCTGCCAAGGTTCGTCCAAAATTCTCAAGACCGTTGTCAATGAGTTCGTCTAGGTCGTCGATTCTTTGACCCGCGTCAATAACGCCTACTAGGTCGTAATCAAGACCTTTAACTTCTTCAGAGGTATATATCACTGATTTCAATTCATCGTCATCAACTAATGAATCCGGAACACTAAACCCCGGGTACACCAATCGAGAATTCGGTAGTTGGTCAAACAACTCCACGACTGACTTGAATTGTTCGTCTGTCTCCAAAGCGCAATAACGAACACGCCCGATTCGTGCATCATTTACTTCGGTGTATGTCATGCCCGAAGGTCGGTCACCTTTCTCAAACTTGGAGTACTGCTGACGAGTTGCCTCAACAAACTTGGCAATCTGCAAAGGGGAGCGCATGTTTTGGCTAAGGGCAATATCGGAAATCTTGACTTCTTTCCCAAAAACCAGAGTAACTAAATCCTTCAACCACCCCCACTCAAAATCTGTGGGGCGAACAGTTTGAGATTCATCACCGGCTAACACTAGGCGAGGCATACGACCCTCATTTACTGCGATACGTGCAACAACGTTTATCAGTAGGAAGGCCTCTATGTACGTCAGGTCTTGAATCTCGTCTACAAGAATGCAGTTCGCACTCTTGAGACGAGTAGGAGGTGGCTCATTGACGTCTCGCACCAGGGATCGAGCACGTGCAAGATGAGGAAAATGTTTCTTAAATAGATCCTTCTCATGTGCTGCGTCAATAATTTTCGCCACCTCCACACTGAAGGGCACCTGGATGCTGTCAAGGCTTTCGACGTAGTTTTCGCTGTCTAATGCCAGATTGTCTGTGCCGGGGATGTTGCGAAAATCAATCGGAAGGGCGCGTCCCACGCAGTGTGCATGAATTTCTGCATACAACTCGTCTGCGCTCTTGTCCCAATCAATTGCGGTCTGCGATTTGCGCACAAGCGATGTGAATGCTTTTGTTTTCTGAAGCGCATCGAGAAAATTCTGAGCCTCCTGCACATTGGACGTTCGAGAAAAATCTTCTCGCTCTGAATTTTCAAGAACCGACAGAAGTGTGTTGAACGTTAAGACTTCAATATCGACGCCCTGTGGACGAAATGATGCAAAGTATTCAATTGCATCTCGGGCTAGCTTCTCGCTATATGTGATGTAGAGAACCTTGCCCGCAGCCGCATGCTCGCCCGCGAGCAAGAGAGATGTTGTCTTACCTGATCCTGGATAACCGCGAACGGTTTGCACTTCACCTTGAGTGCTGAGCGCAATGGAAATTTGTTGTTCTGTGTAACCAGTTTCATTTTCATCGGTTGACTGAATATCTGAAGGGGTAAGAACTTCGTATTCGTCACGATTTCCTGGATTCAGGGCAAGTCCATTGTCGTCGTGTGCACGAACAAGACGTACTGCAATTTCATGAGACTGCAGGCCTAATTCTTGCCCCATTGCGCTTGTATGAGTTGCGTACCACATGTATTTGGAATAGCCAGTACCACCGCCTAGACCCGCACGTAGCCAGCCTTTGCCGGGACCAACAAGTGCTTTGGTGCCCGTTACATACCCGTGCGAAAGGAGTTTGTTCAGAGAGAATCGGGCACGCTTGACATATTGCTTGTCACTCTCAGGTGAATAGAACCAGTCGATGAATTCTTGGTGCACGAGGATTGTTCGTGGAGCTTCGTTGCGAAACACTGGGTGAGGATTGGCGGCCATCGGCTGGTCGAGTCGTGCGGAGAGAGTGAGCTGCATCGCTAATCCTTAATTTTCTAAAACTGCTTCTGTAGGGCTGTTGATAACTTTTCCGTTAATCCAGGTGGTGTTTGAAAATATTGCGCCGGACAGGTCTGCCCATCGAAAATCTGCATTAGTGAGATTTGCTCCTGTGAAATCAGCTCTTTGCAAGTTGGTGTTTGAGAAACTTGTTCCGATACAGCAAGAATTGCGCAATGAGCTGCGAGAAAGATCTGCGTGGTCAAATCTTGCGTTGGAAAGATTTGCATTACTGAAATCAGACAGCGCGGCCTGTACGCGTGAGAACTCTCCGTCGGTGGCGTCTACGCCTTTGAGATTTGCCTGCACCAAGATCGAGAAACTCAGATCAACTTGGCGCATGTCTGATTTTTCAAATGAAAACTCTTTGAAGTTTTGGCGGGTCAATGTGATGCCTTGGTAGTTCACCGCTGGTGTCTGCTCAACCAACTCTTCTGTATTTTGTGGTGCAGCCGTCGTAGACGCGGGATTGACATTGTTTCTATTGAGCTCTTGAACAATGTCTTGCGAATTGAGCAAAGTTGCAATGCGAAGACCACCGTGCGGACTGACGTATCGCGTATGGCGAATAGGAATACCTTGTTCTGCGCAAAATTGAACCAATCGCGAATGTGGTACACCAAATGCAGAGGCAATGGCTTTGAGCTTTATTTCCCCACGATCATTGAAGTCTCTCGGCAAATTTGCCATTGCCTTTAACGCTGTTCTAATGGCTTGCTCATGCCGTACTTCTACTTTTTCAAATCGATCGTGAATAATGCGAATTTGAAGTGCATCAATTACATAGTGGAGAGTGTCTTCCTCGGTTTCAAGTTCGCGGGCCAGAACACTGATGCGTTTATTGACAGCGCGTTCAACGGGCGCGGATGAAGGTGCCATGGGGTTGGCACGTTTTGTCTCAATCACGGGAATGATGGTCTCTGGCGCATCGGTGAGTGATCCATTTAATTTTCTATTTGTCAGAATGATGGTGAGCTTTCGGCGATCAACTCTTGAGAAGGTGTGGTTACCGCCTGAGATCGTGATGTCGTTTTCTTCGCATATATTGCGAATGTCTTCCTCTGGAAGATTGAAGAAAGTTTCGAACTCCCTGATTGTTAGGGGGTCTTTCTCGTAGTTGTTCTTCTTCTTGGCCTTGATCACATTATTCTGTTGGCGACGGGTCTTCTTCTTTGGTTTCTTGTTAGATGGCTGTGATTCCTCTTCAGTCTCGCGCTCGGCGACGTGCTGAATAATCTTCGCGATTTGGATCGGTGAGAGGTCAATCGTGCCGTAATTGGGGTCGAATATTCCGAGCCCAACCTTGTGGGTGACTACCAACATTTCGGCTGGGCTGAGCCCGAGGCGAGAGGCGAGAGCGGTGAAGTTCTCGTATTCATCTGAGTTCTCGCTCATTTAGCCCCCTGCCAATTATGGCTAAGGCATGCGTCATGGCTCTTACTGACGTGGTTTCATAACAAAATCCGTTGATTTATTTGATTGAAAACGGAGGGGCTTCAGCTGCTGGCGTATTTGAAAAATTGCCGCAACCAACGGGAAATTCGCATGTACCCATAAATGCCAGCCAATTCTTGGGCTGAAGCAGCTCTCAACTCACAACGATCAGTTCACAAGGGCTATTGACTTAGGTCTAAAACCCTTTTTCGATTCACTTCTCGAAATCAAATTCTCCATGGTGAGCGGCTTCCCAAGCCCAACGTGCTTCCTCTGCTGGGTCAAATGAATCATCGTCATAAACGTATTCATCGGGCTCATTTATGCCATCGGGATCATTCATGAGCGCAATGTACAACACTCAGTTCAGATTTTCTAACGACCGGGGAATCAACCTAGAGAAGACCAACGATTGATTTGCCTTAGGTTTTCTGAATAAGCGGAATCGGTGGCTTACGCCGTGGGGGAGTCGGACTTTGCGCCGCGGCCAACAGGGAACTTGTAACTGCCCACAGAGGTCAACATCTCACCGTTCTCTACTGCAGAACTTCCCGATGTCACTACTTCAGTCATGCCGAACGGAGAGTCGTTGGGCGAGAGGCTGATGCGCGTGAACCACTTTGCATCGGGAGTGTCTGCAGTGGGACGGTAACGAAGCGATGAGATTTCCAATGAATTTGGCGTTGCTTGCACCGCAATCTGCGGGCCGCGGTATGTGGCAACAACGGTGGGTGCTCCGGTAGGAGAAGCGGCGATGACTTGAAGCTCATCGAACAAGTCGTACGGGTCGGCATTGGCAGCGGACAAGTGTTTATGAAGAACCAACACGGTGACACCATTAATGGTTGTGGTGAATGCATCGAGTTGAGCGCGGTTTGAGGTGTATTGCTTTTCAATGAGTCCGTCAAGAACACTGACTGCACGAGACATCTTGTTGTCGGTACGAAGTGAGAACAGAGTGACATTGAGTGGAACCCACACACTGCCTTCGGAATCTTGGTCTTCGGGATCCCAATAGCCTTCGGCACCCACCATCATGAATGCGTTATCGCCGGAGCCAACAACAGCGCACAGGTCGGGCGTAATGGTTTTCTCTACGGCGTCACACGAAAGTTCATCCATCTCGTAGTCGAATTGCTCTACGGCAAAGCCGTGGTCGAACCAGGAGAGAGCAGTTTCTGCAGGACGAGATCCGGGAATGTCGTTGATTGACGGAGCAGAGGGAGTGGTGGTTGACGTAGATGACGCGTTGGGGCCAGAGCCAAATGCAGCGGCGACAGATGCTCCGACGAGAGCGAGAAAAGTGAGTGTGGCGAGAGCGCGGTTTGTTCGCTTGGCTGGGCTGGTGCCCTTAGCCATGACGGCGTTGCGCTGCGGCACCGAACCAATAGCCGAGAGCACTCATGGAACCACCGGCAAACATGGCTACAACCGAGGGGTCACCCAGGAAGATAGACAGGAGCCCGCCTAGTACGAGTCCAGCGACCGCGATACCGACATGAATGGTGTGCTTTGGATTTGCCATATAGACAAGGGTAGTCCAGAAGAAGAGAAATCATAAGAACAATGGGTTGCATGATGAGAATTTGATTAACCCAAATAATGGCGTGGATCAATTCACTAGCATCATGTTATGACAACTACATCAATGGATGAATTGCTCGGTCTTATCAACGGGGCGTGGGCAGAGTGGAATAATCGGGGAACCGGCAACCCGAATTGGCAACCCGTGACTACGAAGCTAGCTGAAATCGTTGGATGCAAGCCCGAACATTTCGTCGTGAAAGTTGCACGACAAGGGAACGTAACAGTGCGGCTAAATGAAGCACTGTTGACTCAAGGGGTCATTTACCCAGTCTTGATTTGTGACTCAAGTGTGGATTTGGCAAGCGTCCAACTGATAAGTGGGCCAAACGCGCAAATTTCCTCGGGTGCTATTGAAGGCGTGTTGATATTCAGCGAGACGGGGAAAGGTCAGTTTGCTGTGCATAAGGTTGCATCGCTGGAAAAATCACCACTTCATTCAAAAATTGAATCGGTCTGGCCCGCAATTGAAAAAGAATTGGTTCCGAATCCACTTTCAATTAGGGCTTCGTTGATGCGTGTTGCAGAATTACAAACGCACTACGTGGCAAAAAACGATGATTCACGAATGAAAGAGCGGAGTGACTACTTGTCAAATTCTGCTTTATCTCTTGAAGCTAATTTGAATCGAAATCCAACCCAAACGCCGATAAAAGTAAAGGCAAGTTCAGGTATAGGGCTTCCAGCGAAAGTTCCGTACCTTCGAATTTTTGACAAAGACCAATCGCCCAATGCTTCAACCGGATTTTATGTGTGTGTATTTGTATCTGCTGATGGAGAAAACGTGATTCTTTCCGTTCAACAACCTGCTACCAGTGGCTCCTCAACCGACTTCAAATCTCTTGGACGAGAAGAACTTGAGCAAAAGTCAATACAGTTCCAAAAGGAAGCACGGGAGGAATCACGGCTTGCCAAGATTTTAGATGAGATCGGATCTTCTAAGCCATCGTTGCTTGGTCATGTAGATAAACAAACAAATGCGAAATCACGTGGTTATAGCGAATCAGATGTGGCATCTTGTTCATATCCGGTAATGGAATTACCAAGTGATACTGAGTTAACTCAGGCTATTAAGGACATGCTGCTTATCGCTCATTTTCTCAATAAGAAGTACCCATCTTTGTCGCCTATGGAGGGCCCACAAATCGGGTCCGTGTCTTCTGCCATAAATTGGTCTGAGGATCGACTGACGGAAGTGATGGAATCACTACTTGATTCATCACCGCAAATTGTCTTGGCTGGACCTCCCGGCACGGGAAAGACATTTGTGTCTCGGTGGATCGCATCTGAGATACTCGGAATTCCTGGTCAGATTAGTGATGAACGAATCAACATAATTCAGTTTCATCCAACTTATGGATATGAGGAATTTGTAGAGGGTCTGAGGCCAGTCGTAGAAGATGGGGTGATCGTTTTCCGAAACACTCCAGGACCACTGGTGCGTATCGCGAAGGAAATATCCAATGATGGTCAGGCAAGGGTATTGATTATTGACGAAATTAACAGAGCAAATATTGCCAGAGTTTTCGGCGAACTTATGTACTTACTTGAATACAGAGATAACAAGATAAAGCTGATGCTTCATGATGAATTTGAGCTCCCGAAAGAGCTTTTTATTATCGCCACGATGAATACAGCAGATAAGAGTACACGTGTGATGGATGCAGCACTGAGGCGACGATTTGACTTCTTCCAAATTGAACCTGATGCGCAGGTCTTGCGAAATCACTATGAAGTTAAGGAAAACATAAATGAACTTGGGGAAGAGCTGTACGTCGGTTTTGAGAAATTGAATTCAAGGTTGATGGATGATCTTGATCGCCATCGACTGATTGGGCATAGCTATTTCATGGCTAAAGAATTTTCTGTACAGAATTTAAGAGCAAGATGGGATCGTCAAATTTCTCCACTTTTGTCTGAATACTTCTATGAACGTCAAACTCAAGCCGAGAAATATGTTGTTGAAGAATTCTGGCCAAGTGCAAAATCGTGAGATAGCCCATATCACGGAGCAGACGCTTTGTAAAGTGCCTTCACTCAGTGAAGCTGAGGCTGGTCTCCTAGAGGCATTGGGGCGTGAGCTCCGCGGAATGAATAGATCGTGGGCAGGCAATGAAATTGAACCTGACACTTTGGACGGTCCAAGTCAGGAAGAAAATCTGCGAAGCGTAATCAGGGCGACTAGGCGGCCTGGGGAATCAACTTGGAGTGTGTTTGTAAACAATGCGATCGGGGTGATCGGAGTTAATGATTTACAAATAATTGTTGAACCAAAGATTCCTAATAGTCATTTTGACTATCTAGCTTCTTGGTCAATTGACCCGTCGCGGATGAGGCTGGCCGGAGGTGATTTTCAGCTTCAAGTAGGGTTCAATTTTTTGTCGTCTCTTTGGATTAGCTTCCTGGATGCGCTGGCCGTGACACTGAAGGCAGATCTTCATCATGATTATCTACCAGTATTTGAAGATCCACCATTTGTACGTGGAAGAATTGATTTGGCGCGAACCTATGTAAACCTCGGACGAGGAAAGTTTAGGTTTCCCTCAACGTACGATGAATTATCGGTTGACAATCCAGTTAATAGAATTCTGAAAGCTGCTTCTTTTTTTGTTAACAAGCAAGCAACAAATATTTACGAGACATTGATATCTGACGAAGCTCTGAGACAGCGTGTGGTCTATCGACTAATAGCTGATCGAGCTAGAGAGGCCCATTATCAACTCTCTGGTGCAGGTGAGGTTTTAGTTGGTGATCTTGAAGTTGATGTAACGCGTCTCGCCGTGCATCAACAACGTGCTTTTGAACTTGGTAAGCAGATATTGACAGGGATTGGCAGGTCACTTGAAGAAGGAGACATGAAAGTGTCTTGTTATCTTTATCCAACCCCACCAGTAATTGAATCAGGGATAAGAAATCTTTTGGCTTCAGAAATGAAGGGCAGTCTAAATGTGACCAAGAGATCGCGAACAACGGCTAAATTGAAATTCAATCCAGACTTAGTTCTTGAATCCAATGAAAAAGGTGTGTTAGATGTTTACGCAACTGGCGACGTCAAATACCGGATTCGGAAGGAAGATTGGCCCCGCGAAGTTCTAGAACAGGCAATAGTTTTTGCCGAGGTCTTTTGCGCTGATCACGGTTTCTTTGTTGATTTTTCTGGTTCAACATCAGTAGCGCCTTCAATCTCTGAGAAGATCAATTCTCGGTACTTCCACAGATTTTCTTGGCCTGCACACTCAAAACTTTCTCCCGAGTTTTCAGCAGAATATGTTGTGACTGAATGCCAAAATACCTTAGGTCTATGACCAAAAGAAAGTCTGTCAAAATTATTGCAATATGATTGGTAGCAGAAGATTAGATAATTCTCTGATCACTAGAGCGTTCACTGCGTTGCCAGCATGCTGGTATGCCACGTTGTCTCGGTCATGGTGCTGAAACTCATCTGGGAAACCTTGAAGTCGCATTACCTCTCGAACCGATGCTCTGCGTATTGTTCCCTTTCCATAATCTGCACCTGGACTGAATTCCGCTGAGTCTGTATTCGGCAGTCTCTCGCCCTTAGCTGGAAAATAGATTGGCAGGAACCTTGCCCACACTTTTGTCAGCGTAGGCACCATCCCATAAGCGTGATAGGCCTGTCCTACGTTTCCGCCTGCACAAAGATACGCCTGTCCTACACGTCGCATTCCCTCTTTGTATGACGGTGTCATTCCCTTTTTCATGAAGGAACGGATGTTCTGCTCTTGAGTTCTTGACAGTTTGAGACTCGTATCTGCTGATTCTTCTTGAATATTCATGAAGACTGATAGTGGATAATCAATAGATATTTCTGATAGGTCGGGGACCTCTCCAAGATCTGCACGGACGCCAATTATGTATACCCTTTTCCGAACTTGAGGCGATCCGAACTCACTGCTGTTGATTTCTAACCACTTAATGTTGTAGTTAGATTTCTTCTGGCGCGAACTTTGAAGTCCTTTCTTCATAGCCTGCTCAAGCATGTGCATGGTTAACCCAACGTGCTGATTTTTCTTTACGGCTAATTCCGATTGGAAGTTCTTTCCGCCATTTTTTGTGATGCCCGGAACATTCTCAAGAATGAAAGCTCTTGATTTAAACGCTTTGATTATTTCTTCAATTCGGTCGTAAAACTGACCTCGGGGATCGCTTAGGCCCAGCTTTCGGCCGGAATTAGAAAAAGGTTGGCAGGGGAATCCAGCCGTAAGAATGTCTGCCTCGTCCTTGGCAAATTTTCGGAGTGGAATCTCGTTTATGTCGCCTTGAATAGTGCTCGGATTCCCGTGATTGATCTCGTATACGTTACGGCATGAATCTTCAATCTCCGAGACGAGGAGAGTTTCAACTCCCATTCCGAGAGTCTTAGCTGCAGCCCCAATTCCGTAGTGAAAACCTCCGATTCCAGCAAAAAGATCAACGAGCGTGATATTCGAACGCTGATTTTTCAAATAGTCTTCAACATACGGTCTTGAAGAATTGACTACTGATTTTTCAATTTTCTTGGACATTTGATTCTCTATTGCATCAGAACTTTGTGATTTGAACTCTAGTTCTTGGGCAGCACAAAGTAATTGACAACTTGCACGGCAAGTCCATAAGAGAACTCATTGTTGGCAACAATTTGCACGCCATTAACCAAAGACTTTGAAGAGCGGTTTGTTGCGTCCTCAATTGACAGGCTTCAGATTGGATAATGCTTTCAAGTTCGAACGGCAGAGCTCCAGTTGGCTTGATTAGTTACTTCATCAACGCAGAATCTTCCGACACCTTTGATTAGGTCGTGGCCTAGTCAGTACTTGGCGCAATGTAGACACTCTTTGAGCTTTACATAGGTGTCTGCTGAACATCGCTACCGGTGCTCAGCGCGGGCCATTTTTTGATAGGCCAAATTGCTAGTTGGATGTTCGCGCATGAATGGAGCGATGTGTGGGCCCTTTTAGATCAACCATTCAGGGAGCGAAGAGACCCGCGGCTCTTGAAGTTTTTGATCCTATTGGCTCGAGGCGGCTGACCATTTCTTGCATGTAAGTAGAATATTCGTGGTGTATAGGGAAAATATAACTGATATGTGTATGATGTGGTATATGTCAGTAGATAAACCTCACAACAGTCGGGATAGACGTGAACGATTCGTATCTCTCGCAGAGGCCAGAACCAGCAAGGCGATGCTGGCGATTCGACTGATAGGGAACCTCTCAAACAAGTCGAACTATCAGTACACCGAACAAGATGTCAACCGAATTATTAGAGCGCTTAATCAAGAGATTTCTGACTTAAGACGGCGATTCAAGTCCGATGATCCTGGTAAAGGTCCAATTTTCAAAATTCAATAGTCAAATCAGCACGAGCACTACAGAAAACTAGGAGTACAAAGAATGACAACAAAAAATCCATGGTTTTGGGAGTTGCGCGGAGACGGAGAGTTTCTGCCCCCAAACATTGTGTCAATCGGTGATGGCTGGGCTGATTGGGACGGCCCATTGAAGGCCTCACCGTCGTTGGCCGCAGAAATTTTTGTTCGAGAACTTATTCAGAACTTCGTAGATGCAGCGCGAGAGCAAAAAGAGTTGTCCGGTTCGCAGGAGCCGCCAACGCTTGATTTTCATTTTGTCGAGGTATCAGGAACTGACGCGGAACGCCTTGTTGAAAAGCTTGGTTTAGCAGAACACGTTGCTCGATTTAGTTCAATGCCCGATAGTGATCGTAAAAGTATTCGCCTCGGTGCAAGCACAATTCTTAATGGCAATTTGCAGAAGTTACGTTTTTTGGTTGTCGTTGAAGGACGAACAACAGGAATGTACGGGCCATGGGAGATGAACGCAAAAAAGATGACACGCAAGATGCGTAGTGCACTTCTCTCAACCGTAGGAGACAAAACAGGAAATGGTTTGGGTGCGTACGGAGAAGGAAAACGTGCGGTTATCGCAGCCTCCATCCCGCGAACCATGTTTGTTTACACGAGGTTCGCTAACCGCGCCGACAGCGGAGATGTCAATCGCAGGCTCCTGGGAGTTACGTACTGGAGAACCCACTCTGAAGGCGATCTTGAAGCGACTGGATTAGGGCTTCTCGGAGACAATGCAGATTTCAGTAATCGAGGGATGGAGGGCCGCCCAACTCCGTTTGCAAATGAAGATGCTGATCAATTTCTCACCGAGTTAGGAATTCCATACTTTGTACCGCGCGCAGCTGGCGAAGAAAAAGAGCTGGGCACCACGCACCTATTTCTTGAGCCTGTATTTGATGCTCATGAAGTGTGCTGGGCAATAGAACGCAACTGGTGGCCATTGCTGCTTGAAAATGGTGCGCAGTTCAGGGTGTTTGATTTTGATGGGTCCGAGATCCATATCGATCCTCGGAAAAGAACTGAACTTGCACCTTTTATTGAGTGCTACGAAGTCTCACATCAAGATGACGCGCAGATTGACCTACAACATGAGCATCGGGAAAACGTAGTAATTGCAAAAAACACAAGCGCAGGAGTCTTGGCGCTTAAGGCGGACGTCAGCGAAGGTGGATGGTCGTGGGCTGATCGCGAAACCAACGTAAATCTTGTAGCTCTAATTCGAGATGGAATGATCATTGAGTATGAGAGGTTTCCGCGAGTGATGAAAACTGCACCTCCATTTGTCCGAGGTGTTTTCCGCACTGACCATGCGAACTTTAAGGAGGTAGCGGAACAACTTCGCATGGTGGAGCCACCACTTCACAACTGTTTTATGGAGAAAGGCGCGGGCTACGAGCCGGCATATATGCAAACCGCCGGAAAACTTTATTCGTACATTGCTGAAGGGGTGAAGGTGTTTAGAAACAAGTTCAAAACAACACCGCCGCCCAACGAAGACGAGTACGAGGACTTTGGACAGGTTTTTGATACTCCAGATGAGCCAAAGCCCCCGGTAAAGAAACCCGAGAAACCGATTCGGAAGCCGCGAAAGAAGCCTGTGGTTACCAAAGATCCTTGGACAAATGAAGACGTGTCAGCGGATCTTGATGTCGCTAACGACGGAAGTGGACAGATTTACGCAAATGCGACTCGCAAGATTTCACTCAAGAATGAATGGAATGAAGACTCTTTAGATGTCTATGTTCAGGTTGGATGGCAGATCCTTGGTGATAGGGGTGTCTGGGCGGCCGCACCAGAACTTGATGACTATGCGAACATCAAATGTCCGGCTGGATTCAAGGTTGATGCTGTGGGTCGCCTAGTCGGAAAACTCACAACTTCTGAAATCATCGTCACGTGGACATCGCTTCCATACGACCCTCTGTGGACCGTTCGCCCTTATCTAGAAATCAGTCAGGTTGGTATTTGAGATGGTGGTCATGAAAAGCCGAAGCCGAGCAGAAGGTCGTACTCTGCGCCCATTCAAGGGCCTGGACGGATTTGAGGACTTACTCTTGAGTTTAAGAATCATTCACTCTACGTCTGCGGGTGAAGACACGATGCAGGTGGGCGAACGACACGTCATCTCGTCAAGCCTGTTGGCAACTAGCGGTTATCGAATTGGGTTATCGGCGGAAGCTAAAGAAGTCGCAAGAGTTGCGCGAGAAGCCTCAATCTCTTCCGATGATGTCGATCTTGTAGTTTTTTCTCGTGACACCGGAGGAAGTCCGCTGAGTGAAACCGTTCTGATTAAGCGAATATCACTTAATGAGCTAGATGCAGAAGTTTCATTATTCAAACGCGAACAACAGAAGCCTCGTCCAATGTTTAACAAGACCGATGGGTTTGATTTTCAACTGGTTTTGATACTCAACAAAGATCTTGAACCTCAGCCTTTGCGGCCTCATCAAAAGGGCACAATTCTTGCGAGCGGGTCAATTGGAATTCAGGTGAGAAGTCCTCTGGGCGACTTGCAGCCAACAAAACTTACGGAGACGGTTCGTAAGGATGAGGAGTTGGATAGCTCAGCGTGGATTTATGTCAAATCTGAAGATGAGTACATTGATGCAACGTCCTTAGCGAGTGTCTTGAATGTTTATGTGGATGAAGAAATCTTGAGATTGACAAGTTTTCTACCTAAAGACACCCGTCGAATGGCCGAGTATCTCTTTACTATGCCGGCATTGGTGCAAGTTGTATATACAGCTTCAATTGAATTGATCAAATCAGATTATGACCCTGCATTGTTTCAAGAGTCTGGTAACGCAGTTCTCAACTTCATTTTTCAAAAAGTGAGAATTAGTGAACCTGATTTAACTCGTGAGCAATTCATCGTGAATCTGAAATCAGAACCTGAAAAAATCACCGCAGCTGTACTTGCAGCGGGTGACATCCGCAAAAAAACCACTAATGCGATGAAAACAATAATGGGAGATATTGACGATGTATCCAATAGTTGAAGTAAATGACGGACGCAAAATTCGCGATGAGATTGTCGCCTTGTTTGAAAAAAGCAAGAAATCTCCATACCCCGCAAAGGCTCTTGCCAAAGATTTCAAGGGCTTGTCATCATTCATTGCTTTTGCATCGTGTGCTGAAGACGTAGAAGTTGGAGACCTTTATGAGGAATCAGAAGCAATTCGAAATGAGTTAATTGAAGGAAACGTGCTTGATGCCTTTATGGCAGGTGCTGTTGAAAAGCAAGCCAATCCAGGCGAGTATGTGGAGGAACTGTTGGCTCCAAGATTGTATGCATTGCTTGATTCGCTGCCGACAGAAGCACTACATGATCCGCGCTTTTGGCGGTATCTCGCTCTGTTTCCATTTCGGTGGGCTATGTTCATGCGCGAGCCAGAATTCAAAGACGACGATTTTGGCGGCACAAACAGCAAACGGAACTATTGGCTCTTAGTACGCGCGTACCAGTGGGGACGCAAGTGCGCAGCTGCAGGTCTACCAACTGCGGCGCATGACGTTCGATCTGCTCGACGCAAGAATGGACTGTCCGAGGGATACGTGATTGATGCCCACCACAGCCATATTGTGCGGCCGCGGTGGTGCGATACATCAACTGTTGCTCGAGCCTTTATTAAGTCAATTACCGAACCGAACGAGCTGTTTGACACTGGAAGCACGGAAGATTCAAGACCGGTTGCCGCTTTGGCTAAACGAATTGCGCAAGTAAATAACAACATCTGTCTGAATGCGCTTTCTTCTGACGAAGTCAAAAATGTAATTGATATCGAAAAAAATAAAGTCCTAAACAGTCGTTGGTAACAGTTCGTTTCTTTTCCACTTTTGTGGCAGAACTATGATGTTTTCTAATTCATTCATTTGTGTCTAAAACTTGGGTTAATCATGATTTGAGACGCGCCCAACAGTTTCCATGGGCCCAGCAAATTTTCAAAAGATAACACCTGGCATTGTGGAACATGATGACTTCTTTACATCGGAGAGTGAAGATGTCCTCAGGCCCGGTTAATCAAACTTCTTGCCTATATTGGAGAACTGCCGAAAATAGAAACTAGCTGGCACCAGACCAACCCGTCACTCAACAAGATGGAATCATGGATAATGGTCTCGTCAAGAGCATCTAAAGGATCACTTTAGACGTTGTATTTACTTGTCCCGTTCCTAATTGGCTCTACCTGGAAGGCTAGATCTGCTCGGTGTTTCCTCTACCCCGGGCAGCCGCCGCCATATCTCCGTAGGAAGTCCGCGAATTGCGAAAAGTAAACCAATGATTCGTAAAGGGATGTCGTTTTTAAACGTACTTTGTCATACATCGCGTGCAGGCAGGATGTTTTTCTTGGGATTGCCCTAATCCTGGGTTTCATAGGTGAATTTGCCACAAAGCTGATTATTGGACGCTTGGCATCAATTGTGCTGTAGGTGCAGTGTTTTGTTGGCAGAATATGTTGATGGCAAATTCAGGTGATTCCAGACCCAATTCAAGTGGGCCCGATATCGCAAAGGGTCCGGGCATCGACGACATGCTTGAGAAGGCTGGATTGACAAAGACTGTTGCCAAAACAAGCGGGGCAGAGCCGCTAATCATTGGCGAGAAGCAGAACGAGTCAAATGTTGGGCCTGCGAGCAAGAACGCAGAATCTGCTGATAAAGCGAAGAAGAGCGCAAAGATTGTTAGCGCATTGAGTTTGCTTGAGAAACTCTCTACAAAGCCAACCGATGAAGTTCTCAAGAAGTCCATTGAAGAGCAATTAAAGGACATTGAACTCACACCTTTTGAACACGCCATTGCCCAGCAAATGGAGGTCGCCGCTGGCTTAATTGATCGTTCGCAGTTTGTTCTTGAGTCCTTCGCCAGCAAGAAGCTTCTGTCTTACGCAATTAAATCTGTGCCTCCGTTACTGGAGTTGAGTGCACTTGTTGGAATGTCGGCAGATGCGAAATTCAAGACTCAACATGCAGCGATTGTCAAAGCCCTCAAAGTAGCTAAAGAGACTCATTCAGTCGATGTTGATGGTGCAGTTCTAGAGACTCTCCGATCCTTGCTCGGCGGTGAGAGTGACAAGTCCATTTCGACATGGATTGAAAAGTCGGTGTTGCCACTCGCGATAACTCTGTCGCCAGCGGACGGGGGTGCCTTGCTCGCCGCTATGTATGGTCGAATTGAACCCAATAAGGGCGCAGCAAGCACTCTGAAGGAACTGTTTGATCACTCAATAACGTGGTTGACTCAGCCGCAGAACTTGCCGAATTTAGACGAAGCAATTTCTCAGGCATCAGGAATGGGGGGTGGTTCTTTTGCAACAATCCTTCACGAAACAAGAAAAATGCCATTTGAGATCGGATCACCCCGGTACCACTTGGTGATGTCGCTACTTAAGCCGCGTGAGAGGAAGACTGTCACTTTCATCTCGCAGTCGGGAATCCTTAAGGACTTCAGTATTGAGGCCCTTGGCCTATTGGCTCAGAACGAGAACTCGTACTCGCTTATTTCAGACAATGAGTCTGCTTTGTCTGCAATCAAAGATGAGTGTCGACGCCGGTTGAAGTCCGAAGAGCTTCCTCTGATTCATTATTGGCTTCTGAAATTTCCGAACGTAAGACATTGGCTAACAGATTCGTTAATTCTGCAACGGCTACGGCCTCAACATGATTACCTCTCGCAGCTCGTTTTTGATGAGGGTCGTGTTTCGGGAGAGCATCAAGCGCAGGAGCGAGGTGCAGTTGAAGTTGAATCTTTAAAGAATGAGATAAGGGTTCTCTCGGCTTCCGAGGCACGTTTGGTTACGGAGTTGTCCGGGCTGGAGGGTCGTTACAAAGAGCTAGAGGAACGGCTTCGAAATATTGCCAATTCGGCAAACTCATCTAGGGACGATCAGATTCGACAAGCCCAGATTGATTCCATCAAAGTTCTTATTGAATTCATGAATGCTGTGGAGATTTCAAACTCTAAAGATGAAGGCATGAGGTCCGTGCTTGAGTCAACCCGCGCAAAGCTAAAGGGCTTCGGAGTTGCTTGGCGATACGAAGTGGGTTCGGTTGTGCCATTCGTTGCCGCTGACCACCTTGCATCGGGTCTCGCAGATGGGGCAAAGGTGCAAGTGCTTACGCCTTGTTATTACATGGCCAATACACAGTCTCAGATTGCCCTAGTGAAGGCTAGAGTTTTACCCCAATAACACTTCGCGGTTTGGGGGGAAAATGACCGTCTCGGTTGGCATTGACTTTGGTACATCTACAACACTGATTGCTGTTCGTCAGGACGGCCTCCTTCCTGAAGTGATCGCTATCGGAGAGAACACGTCGTGGATGCCATCGGTGGTCGGGTTAACCGACTCCGGCGAACTTGTCATCGGTGAGGCCGCAGAACTCACCAAGAACCCTTTTCGGTCTGTAAAGAGCGTTATCACTAATGATGACAGCGAGAGAGCGAAGGCCTTTGGTCTTTCTCCTAAGGAACTGATTGAGAAGATTCTGCACGAGGCCATGAGTCGCGCAGCTGCTGCGCGTCGTGAGATCAACGAGGCAGTTGACTACTTTGTGGGGTGTCCTGCTGGTTGGGACGGCAATCAACGCCGCGCGATCTCAGACGTCGCGTCATCTCTTGGAATCGATGTTGATATCGCGGAAGTGATTGACGAACCCGTTGCAGCTGGTCTCTCGTGGGTGGAATCCAAGTGGTTTAGTGGTGACTCTAAGCCAACGGGTCGCGTTCTCGTTTTTGACGCTGGAGGCGGAACGCTGGACGTTGCCGTAATGGAAGTTGAGGAAACCGATCGGGGGAATAACCGGATTGTTGTCTTGGCTGCGGGGTCATTGGCAAAATCTGGCGATGCCGTTGACCTATCAATTGCACAACACATTGCGCTTGAGAACGGACATGATGCCGCGAGCGTCGAAGGCAACGTTGCCATCCTTAAGGATGCTAGGGACATAAAAGAAGCTCTCGCCAGCAATGATTCCGTGACGAACAACAATGTGTTCATTGGTTCGCAGCGATGTTCTGTCACCATGACTCAAGAAATCTTGAATGGAATTATTCAGGACCAACTTTCTCAGTCGCTCACCCTTGTTGAACTGCAGTTGAGATTGGCCGAATTGCGCGGAGCAAATGCAGTAAAGCCACAGGATCTCGGAAAACTAGATATCACTGACTTGTGCAACAAAGTCAACCACGTCGTTTTGGTTGGCGGACTCACAAAACTACCTGTCTTTTCTCAGACACTTCGCTCAATGTTTTCTGCCGCCATAGCTCATGAAGTTGGCAACCCACAGGAACTCGTCGCGATGGGTTTGACATTTGGTGAACGTCTACAGAGTCTCAACTTGCCACGCCCACCCGTGAACTTCGTCATTGAATCGGGTGCCGAACGTGAAGTCCTCTATCAAGCGTTTACCCCTCTGTACACCTCAATCAATCCCATGTACAACGAGTTATATAAGCAGGAGTATTTCCCTGGATTCGTTGAACGCGGGACACCGTTACTGATTTGTCAATCACCAACGCGGGATCATCGCCGTTTGCAGATGGTTATAGCAGTGAAACACGACACGGGAACCAATGCCCCCGATTGGTGGACCCAGTATGAGGGTTCAGACTGGAAGAAGATAGACAAAAGCGAGTTGCCATCGGCTCTTGACTTTGTCGCAGAGATTGATTATCGAAAAGAAAATGTTGTTTATGACGAACCACATTTCATTGATGCAACGACGTATGTGAATCGACTTGTTGATGATGGATCGTTTGAAACCACTTTCTTTGTTGGCACTGCGATCTTCTTGAAGGGCGGCCATCCATCTGGATACATCATGATCAATGTTGATGGTTCGGTTGTCTTGCACACTCGTGGCGGCGCGCAGCCCGGGAAACATGAACTAAAGATGAAGGTCCTTTTCTGGCCATTGAAGTCAGAAGAACGTGAAACCAACTATCAAAAAGGACGGTTTATTCCGGCTCCAAAGACGGACGATGACGTAGAGGTTTCCACTGATGAAGAGGAGGTCATCTCTGTTGGAGACGCTGACTCACCACCCGATACAGAAATAGATGAAGAGAGCGAGGGCATCACCTTTGATCCAATTGGTATCGGAGACGATGTCGCTTGTGCTGATGATTTTGTTACCGAGATTGAGCGAGTGAAGGTTTTCTATGAAGGCGACGCACAATCTGGGCTGCTCTCAATAGGCCACGTTGGAATATCGCTCATCATGTCGGATTATGACCTGACCGATGAAGACGTTTCGGATGAGATTCACGAGAATTCCAACAGTCAAGCCCCAGAAATCTTTATGGTGACCGAGGATGATGTTCCTAAGGTTGTTCTGTTTCGGTTGGTGCCCGGAGCGCTGAGTAAACGCGATCAAAGACGCCACCTGACCGACATGACGTACCACATGGATTTGTTGCGTCAACGCACCACCGTACGTGGCTTAACAGATTCCACGCTCAAAGCAAGATTTGCAGACATCAAGCGCATAAAGCGTCTTGATCCCGAATTTCATTTCCATTTGATTACTCCCGATACTTCAACTGAGGATTTGATTGATATTGACGTTCTCGAATTTGATGGAGTGAGAAGCGGAGTTGACCAGGTATCAATCCACAACGGTGCATCACTGTTACATCTCTTCTGCAGTGAGGGGGCTCCACAGGAATCAACTGCCGTATTCAGTATTGACTCTGATAAATATTTTGCTTTTGACGGCAACAGTGGAAAACGATTGGTGCAAGTCCTAATGACGGCCGAAGAATACGTGAAGGGGACGTATCCAATTGGTGTTGATTTGTTCAGGTTGAACCCGCGTCTCTTCCTCTCAAAGTCAGCCGGTCCGAACAAGGGAATGAAGGCGACTTTGGAGTCAACCGAGTCTGAATTGTTTCACTTGTTGAATAATGGAATCACTGGAGTTTGTGAATCTCTTCAAGTAGACAGCGTTGGTGGCCAAGTAAAAGTCACGGCTGTGAACCTTCAGATTGTTAACGGATGTCAAACCACGGAAACGATCTGGGCGTGGGCGAGAAAAGTCGCCGACCGAAGCAAGGTGATGGTTCCGCTTCGATTGGTTCAAGCTGGGTCGGACGAAGTACTTTCCCGACGTATCAGCATGACGACAAACTCACAATCTGCAATTGCGGCTGCAGATTTAGTTGCCAATGACGACATTCAGAAGCGGGTCAAGAATGCGCTAGCTGATTTCGACGTCTTCTATGAATCCCGTCGTGGCGAATGGCGAAAGCTTTCTCTTGGCGAACGTAATCAATTGAAAAAGCATTCATACGACTGGTCGACGGATGAGATTCTTAAAATCAATTTGCGAGAGCTTGGTCAGGCAATGTTGTCTGTGACCGGCAGACCGAATCAAGCAAAAGAGCAAATTGCAGGATTGTTTAAGGAACAGAACAGAAGTACCTATAGAGAGGTGTTCGGAGAGTCATGGGATAATTCCTCCCAAATCTCTATCGTCGCTTTGCTCTACATCTACTTGAAAGATGTAGACAATTGGGTTCCTGCAACCGCAAGTAAGGAATACAGAACATTGGCCGGCTTAGGTCGCTTTTATGTGATGTATCTGTTGTATGAATACTGGAGAAAGACAGATGGCGCATTTGTTGGCACTGCTTCAGAAAGGGCTGAAGGTCAAGAATTCTTAGTCGATGATGAGTACTCATCTGACTGGATTGAATCTTTTGATCCTGAGGAAATAGGTCAAATTGCAAATCTTGCAGTCAAAGCTCTTGCTTATGTCTTGAAAACTTCAAACGGAGCAATTGATGGAAACCGAGCGTTGTTGCGTCAAAGTGTTCATAAGGTTGCCATTGAAGATCGCTTCCGTACTTTATTGGATGCTGCGGGGCTGTAAATCACCGTCTGTAGTGGACTAGTAAGAGCATTCGGAATGCCACCGATTTTTCATCCTCCTCTTGAGGAACATGACAAGTTTTCAACGCCAATGAACGATGGCGAGAAGCGAATTAGAGAATTACTTCTTGAAAGCCTTGATGAGGGATGGCACGTATTTGTTCAGCCACACCTTCTGAATCAGCAGCCAGATTTTATGTTGGTATCTGCGGAACATGGAATCACCATCGTTGAGGTAAAAGATTGGCAAGAAGGTGGACACAAATGTGATTCTCCCGGTGTTCTTGAAGTACGTGATTCACGTGGTGATTGGGTCAGAACAGGAGAGGATCCAGTTCTGCAGGTGTACAACTACAAGAAAGGAATTGCTGAACGCTTTCTGATTCCGCCGGGCGCAAATGATGAGGAAGTGAACAATCTCTTTAATCGCGTTAAGGCCGTCGTGGTGCTTCCGCGATGCCCAGGCCCTAGGTCGCAAGTGATTTTGAAGAAGGCGACTCGACTGAATGAGAAATACCAGAGGTCAGTCAAAGTTGTGGGTTTGGAGGTCTTTGCGGATGCAAGAGCTCTTGAGAATCTTCTTCACGGAACTGGCCGCCCCAATCAAGGGATTGAGGATCAATTTCTTCAGAGATTCTTGAATCGTGTGTCTGAACCAGAAGCCGTTGCTGATCAAAGGCGGCCATTAAAATTGAGCGCTGAAGCTCGCCGCATAGTCAATAATCCGGATGGATCTATTGTACGTCGGGTAAGGGGGCCAGCAGGTTCGGGGAAAACTCTCGCGCTTGCCTCTCGCGCCGCTTTGTTGGCGGGTGATGGTAAACGCGTGCTGATATTGACATTTAACATTACTTTGGCCCACTACATTTCTGACTTGGTGGGTCGACGGTCACGTGAACTAGGTGTTGACAGACGAAATGTTGACCTTATTCATATCCATGGGTTCTGTTTAGACATCATGCAAGACTTTGGAACACAGCGCGATTGGGAAAACGCGAATAATTTAGACGACTCCGCCGACGCTTTGATTCACGGTGCGGAAGCGCTCTATAGATCTAAAGATCCGCAGCTTCCTCACTACGACGCAATTTTCGTTGATGAAGGGCAGGACTACAAACCAGAATGGTGGAACTTCATTCGGCATCACTTGCGGAAGAACGACACTGGAGAACTCATTCTTGCAGCTGATGTTTCCCAAGATTTATACGGGAGACGAGCATGGACAGATGAAGAGAAGATGAAAAACGCTGGATTCAGTGGACAATGGGCCCAACTTCAAGGGAGTTATCGCTTGCCAGTTGATTACGTCCCCATTGCAATCGACTTCGCAAATCACTTCATTAATGGAGAGGTTGACCTACCAAGTATTCCTTCTGATCACGATGGACGAGCAGCATCACCCACTATTCGGAACTGGATTAATGCAGTGGGAGTAAATGACGAAATAGTCGGAGAAATAGTTGCTCAAGAGGTCGCGCGACTTAACTCTCTTGAGAACGGACCGCATTTAGCTGACATTGTTGTAATGACTGAGACCCATGCACTCGGTGTGACGATTATGGGAGAAATTGAAAGATCAGGAGTTAGAACAGAACATATTTTTACGCCAAGTGATGGGAAAGATCGCCGTCGTAAGAAGAAGCGTTTTTACCCCGGTGTAGCACTGTTGAAAGGGTCAACAGTTCATAGTTTCAAGGGATGGGAAAGCAGAGCAATAATTTTTGTCCTCGATGAGTCAAACATGAATGGTGACATGGGGCGACTTTCGTACACTGCTATAACTCGCGTTAAGGGAGATCCGTCACAACGATCTGCCTACATCACGATTGTCAATCGATTGCCAGCAATTACCGACTACAAAGACAAGTTTGAGCGGGAAGTGACATCGGCAGAAGTGCCTCAGCTCTCAGGCGCAGTTGAATTTGACTTCTGATTTAGAAATCTATGTCTGAAATTCCTAGCAAGCCACAAATCCGTGAGTAGAGCTTCTGAAGCTCTGGATGCCAGGTGAAATCAGGGTCGCTTAAGGCTTTCTCAATTCTTGAACGGTCGATTTTGTGAACCTTTTTGAATGCCTCACCAGTAAGGCGTTTTTCTTTTGCAGCTGCGTGTGCCGATTCCCACGTACTTACATTTCTGAAGAACCTAGGCTCTAGACAATCCACGATGTCGGGTACATCAATGCCGTGAACAAGTAGTCGGCTTGCTCCATCATGGTCAATGACTTCCTTCATTAGTGTCAGCATTTTGCTTAGTTCATGATGTCCATCAGGAGGAGCCAATCCATCTCGTTGTGCCTGCTTTTTGGCTTCTTGAAGTTCGTCTGCAAGTTGTTGCAAACCACATGCAGTCCATGGATCATCGGCGTGTTGCAGTTGATGAAGTTGACGGATGCATTGTTCAAGGCGTTCATTTTTTTTGTCGTAAATCATCAATACCGGCATTGAAAAGAGACGAAGACTCATTTGCCACGCGAGGGAGTAATTGTTTATGCCATTTGCAGTCATAAACCAAATGGCATCGGAAATCTTGCTGTTGGATGCAAAAAGTTTGCCAAGTATGAGGTCTTCGTGCATTCCTTCCCCGAGAACTATGAGGTTCTTCAGGCGGTAAGCATCTAATTCATCAACGCCCATCTCCTGAGAAGCAACGGATGGGTCGCCAAGCGATGAACTGATGGTGAAGTTCCCGAGTGCATCACGAGACGAATACCAATTTGCATTGTCAATTGAGGTTGTGAGACTGGGGTTATGGGTGGAAAGTATTCCGATTCCTTCAGATCGTTGCAGAAGTATGTCAATAAGACCTGCGAGTGCTTTGGCTGCAGTGGGGTGGAGACCACGGTCAAATTCATCAATTATGAGCAATCCATTTGCGCTTTCATCTTGGGCACTGAGAGCAAGAATGGTTGACATGATGACCTTTTGGCCGTCGGAAGCTTCAATGAGCGGACGAAGTTTTCCGTCGATGGCGTCTTTCCATTTGATAGATACTTCAATTGGAAACTCAAGACCGTCATCATTAAAGGGAGTCATGTCACGAAGATCAAGTTCCAATGACGTGATTCCGATATCAAAATTCCGAAAATCTTGGCTTAGAAGGGCAAGGGCATCTTTCGCAGCAGAGATTCCCGTGAATTCAAGTCGAACTTTGTCTTCTTCGATTTCACATAGTGAATTGGTTATGTGACGAGCAAGAAAAGCCTCTTCAGATGCCTTAAGTTCGTCGTTTACTTTACTGACTCCAGAAATTGAGAGTTTGTCAAAAAGCCAACCGTGATTGCCACTTAAGTCAAAACTGCGCCAATGGCTTGCAATGGTTTGCCACTTTGTGGCAACAGCTGAACCGCTTTGAAGTGTGGCAGATTGAAATAAATCATGTGGAAAGAACTTGTATATCCCATTCCACGGATCAGTCTTTTCGCTTTCAACGAGTTTCTGTGAAAGAGCTTCGACTTCGGCTTCCAGCAACTCAAGGACAGAATGGAGCGGTCCAGAAATAGGACGTTCGGAGATGTAGCGAAGTTGCAGTTGGCCCCTAGAAATTCGCCACTCAATCTTCAGGGTCTCAGAAAATTGTCGAAATGCATCTGCGAGAAGTCTCTTTCTCTCTTGATTAAGCAACCAGATTTCAGGTTCGGTTCCGTCTAGGTCTGCATACCAGTATTCGATTGACGCATCGGTCTTTTCAATGGTGCTCTGTGCCAAAGATTCGAGAAAAATTACTGCTGGTTCAAGTCTTAGATTGAGAGTCGAAGGAAGTCTCCATTCAAAAAATTGAGCAACGGAAGGATTCTCCCCCTCGTATATAAGACCGTATTCCTTGCTGACAAAATCTGGTATTTCGGATTCACGAAACCCAAAATCGCGCGCTATCTCGAAACCCGACGGTGTAATGCCCTTCGGCAGCATTATTGAAGTGAGTTCCCTGTGTTGGCGGATGCATTCAATGAGTCGTGGCGCGGAATCTAGCCATTCGTATGGTGTGCGGTCGTAATCTCCTACTTCGTGATGTCGGTAATCATTCCAGATCTCGTCTGAAATAGGAGATTGAGAATCTGTGATGACACTTACGTCAAAGTGATGACTCGTTGCGGACCCGAATAATTTTCCAAGTCCATTCAGAAGTGAAGTCTTCCCGGCCCCATTCTTTCCCAGAAGAAAGGTGACTCCATATTGTGGCAATGGAATAAATGTCTCGGTGCCGTTGGCATTCACTCTGAAGTACAGTCTCTGAAGATCTGCAGCAGTTCGCATTGATTCCATGAGTTCCCCTCACTGTTTGGTTTGATTATTCAGCGTGTTTCGGCTTTTTGAGGATTGGTCATTGAAGAAAATATCTTTGAGATTTCTCTTGGTCAACCACACTAAGCGAACTAGTTTCCGCGTAGTAGCTGGCCGGGGAGTTCGCCAGTGAATTCATCGCTGGCAACAATCTGCACACCGTTCACCCACGTGCCCACATAGCCCTTAGCGTGTTGCACTAAACGCCTGCCGTTAGCGGGGAAGTCGTACACCATCTGTGGCATGTCGAAACTGAGCGCTTCGAAGTCAATCAAGTTGATGTCGGCACGAAGCCCCGGTGCAATCAAGCCTCGATCTAGTAGCCCGTACACCTCGGCTGTCTTGCGAGTTTGGCGTTGCACCATCTTCTCTAACTGCAAACGTGGACCACGTTGACGGTCTCGCACCCAATGTGTCATCAAGAACGTGGGCATACCGCCGTCGCAGATTGCTCCGCAGTGAGCTCCGGCATCAGACAAACCGTTGCGTGTGTGCTCGTGCTGCAACAACTCGTGCGTCATGGAGAGATCTCCATAGGAGTAGTTGAAGAACGGCATGTAGAGCATTCCTCGACCATTGTTTGACAACAACTGGTCATACACCAGGTCCATAGGATTCACGCGAGTGGCTGTGCCAATGGCTTCCACGCTGTCTTTCGTGGGATCTGGTTCGTAATTGATGTTTGCATCGGTGACGGGGAACATCTTCCACAAACAAGACAAAACGATGTTGTTGAAGAAACCATTGTCTCGCGGAACCTCGTTCACGAATGAGTTGCGCAATGCTGGGTCACGCAGGGCCTTCACTTTTTCATGCAGCGGTAGGTGAGCAACGTGTTGCCACGCCGGATGGAAGGCGAGCGGATGGAAGCTTCCTTCCAAACACATGAGAACACCAATAGAACGTCCGGCAACTTGGGCGATGATGTTCAGGCCGTCGTTTTGCGCGCGATCGAGTTCTTTCAACACGGTGCGCCACACGTCTGGTGCTGCGTCGTCTTGATTCAAGTTGACACTGATAGTGACGTGGGGATTGCGTGCTGCCATCTCGCGCATCCATGGCCATTCGTCGGTGGGGAGAATTTTGTGTTCGGGTGCGAATTGGAACACGCCGCGACCGTGCTTGTTCATTGCTTCGGCAATGGCGAAGATTTCGTTTGCTTCTGCATTGGTTCCGGGAACAAGTTCGCCGCTCTTACTGCGATGGATAGGTGTGCGGCTAGTGGAAAAGCCAAGCGCACCGTGTGCCATTGCTTCGTCCACATACTTGGCCATAAGAGCGATGTCTTCTGCGGTGGCGGTTTCATTTGCAGCGCCACGATCACCCATCACGAATGCGCGCAGTGGGCCGTGAGCAATTTGTGTGCCAATGTCGATGACGCGTTGTTGTGCCGCCAGAGTGTCCATGTATTCGGGGAAGGAACGCCAGCCCCATGTGAGGCCTTCGGTCATTGCGGCGCCGGGGATGTCTTCCACACCCTCCATCAATTCAATGAGCCATTCGTGACGGTCTTCTTGCGCGGGAGCAAACCCCACGCCACAGTTACCCATGACAGCGGTGGTGACGCCGTGCCAACTAGATGGTGTGAGCCATGGATCCCATGTGGCTTGCGCGTCGTAGTGGGTGTGAATGTCTACCCAGCCAGGGGTGAGGAGAAGACCGTCTGCGTCGATGACGCGGTGTGCGTGCGCAGTGGGGGCTTTTTTCGCAGGGTCGATTGCGGTAATGATGCCGTCTTGGAAGGTGACATCGGCAGTTGTTTCTGGAGTGCCAGAGCCGTCAACGAGGCGTGCGTTTCTAATGACGGTTTTCTTGTTGTGTGCTGCGTTGCTGGGGCTTTGATTTGGGTTCGAACTGGCCACGGGGCAATGGTAGCCCCGCATTCTTGGCGTGTCAGTGGCGACGCACCGGCTGTCTACTCTGTGGGGGGAAGTTTCAGAATCTCGGCTCAGTTAATTAATGATGGAGCGAAAATGGGGGAGAAATACATGGATGACGACAAAGTAAAGAAGGTCGCGGGGAAGGTCTGGGGGCTGACAAAGTCAACAGTTGCTGCCGGTAAGTCCGGTGTTGAGAAGGCAAAGCCTCATGTCAAACGTTTGGCTGATACTTCTGTGCAGGCCACAAAGAAAACCGCTGAAAAGACCACAGAAATTGTGGCAGAGGGTGTTCACCGTGTGATGGGGAGCGATGAATACAAACGCGAAGCAGAGAATGTCAATCGTCGACTCCTTGACGCATTGCGGACGTTAGAAGACTCCATCAAGCGTCGCGATAGAGATATTGCCGATCTGCAGAACCAAGTGACTGAACTAACGGCAAAGCTGAATGGTCAAGGTAATGGCTAACAACCCTATTTCTCTTGACGAGGAGTTTGATTCAGTCTTGTTTGAACGAAAAGACATCGTGGGTCGTTTTGAAGCTCTAGCGCTGGCGTATGGGGACTATTCCTCTCGTCCGTCTTCTACTTCACTACCAGTAGTTCTTGCACCAGCGGTGGAGTCGCAATGGACATTTGATTCTTCATCATCCGATGTGTTCAACGATATGGATAGAGATTTCCTTGAATCGGCAGTTTCCCGATCAGGCTTAACCCTTGACCAGATTGACGGTGGATCAGAATCAACCATTGCAGTCATGAACTCTGCTGTCGGAAGCGCTTTAGAGCTTGATGTCAACGGGATGTTTCAGGCGGGCGAACTCCGTGTTCCAGATGGAACCGATGCGGTGAGGCTTTTGGGTCGAACCCATCCTGGAGCCGATTTTGAGTTTTTGGATAACTCGGGTCATGTCATTGGATTAATGAATACGAAAGCCAGTTCGAGTTATTCGATAATCGCAGATCACTTTTCTAAACATCCTGAAGTGAACTATGTCTATGCGACGCACGATGCCGCTGAAGCTGCAGCGAATCACGGGTACACCGTTATCGATGGCATTCACGGCTCAATTCCTCTCACCAGTGAACCCGTAGTGATTGATATGGGTACGAACTCAACTGATTATCGAGAGGCCTTGACGGACTTAGCTGATAACGATGCCGATGGCTTTCTCGGTCTGTTTGATGGGGAATCAATTATTGACAACATTCCATTCATCACGTTAGGAGTTCTTGCGTATCGAGCGACTAAACGTCATCGCAATGGCGTGGAATTGTCCGAGAACAAGAAAGAACTGATTAGAGATTCAATGAAGTCGGGAACCGTCTATGGAGTTTCGGGAGCGCTTCAGGCTGCCGGAGTGCCTATCCCGGTCACAATGGCGGCATCAATGTTGTCGGCGGCTGCAGTACAGGGAGTTTTTCGCGCAAAGGATGATTGGGCGACGCTTGCTGCAACCGAATCGGCACTTGTCGCAAGCGCCGAATCGCTCAGTCAACCCTCTGTACCGACTTAGTCTTCGTCTTCTTCGTCTTCGTCGGGGGTGAAGAAGTAATACTCATACCAACCAAGGCGCACCAAGCCAGTTGGCTCGTAGTCAACAAACGGGTCGTCATATCCCCATTCATTCTCTGGGCTAATTCCAAAGTTGCGCAAGTGTTCAAGTGGATCAGCTGGAAGAACGAGCGTTGCACTAATCCAGCCGTCTTCTGCTTCTGCAATTGATGTAATTCCCAATGCGTCGATAGCTGTTGTTTCTGCGATGAAATTGAAATCCATCATCTCGCCGTGGGCTTCTTCGTTGAAAGTCTCATCTGCAACATCTTCCTCATCGGGAAATTCTTGAATGTATTCGTCCCGATCCTTTTGGAGTTGTTCAAGTGTTGGGTCGTCATCGTCATTGAAGCCGGCATAGAGGTCTCCATACTCAGAGGAATACTTGAAGAATTGGAGTACACCAAGGATTGAGAGCATTACCTGGTCTATTGGTTGGGTGAACTCGCGCTTCGGTTGAAGAGTTGAAATTCCTTTAATGCGCACGGCAACCACTCCGTTTTCCCCCGATCGTTCTGAGGATTTCCGGAGTAAAGGATCAAGATCGACGATTCTTTTCGTTTTATAAAAGTTCACAAATGAATAAATCTTCTTGAGGGCGTCTTCACTAAACGAGGCGTTATCAAAGTCATATTCAAAATCTTCATCCCCGTCTGGGTTTGCAGCGCGGAGGTAATGGGCTATCGGCACGAAATCATTCAGGAAGAACTGCTCAAGTTCTTCGACAATTGGCAAAAAGTAGACGTTTATCTCGCCCGTCTTAGATGTTGAGTCGACGGTGGTTCTCAACGCAGCCAAGAGCGCTGTCGCAACTTCTAAATAGTCGTCAAAAGAGGTGTCCTCGTAGTAACTCTCGTACCACGCAAGACCGTCGGGCCATTCAGCAATGTAGAGAACACGCGCTAATCGAAATGCAAGGAATCGCAGCACACCTAGCGATTCGTGGAGCGTGGGTTCCTCTAGGCCGCATAGATCTTTGGGGAGTGTGAAGTGGAGTTCTTCTCCGCTTAACAGCGGTTTTGGTCGCTCATCTAACTGAACTGAAGGGATAATGAAGTATTCATCGTCCTCATTGGAAGTGAAAAATAGTTCAGCCATCTCATGCCTCATTTGTTGCTGTTGATTGTCTCGATTCTGTCACACGGGTCATAGAACTGCATGTGGCGGGATGCCGTCATCCAGGATGTGCCGGGGGATTAGTGCTCTTCGGTAACTGGCGGAATTCCAACAACTTCTGCTCGCTAAGACGGCATGCCGTCATGCCGACAAGCGGGCATGCCGTCATGTGGGTATTCGGATACAAACTTGGTGGGATACCGACACTTTTAAAGGAGACTCTCCCGACGTCGACTGTCGGGATACCGACGCACATCGCCAAGAGTGCAATTACTTCTTGCGCGTCAGAATGTCAATGACGTCTGAGTGGAACAAACCATTCGAAGACACTGCTGTGTTCGCACGCCAATCCACTTCGCCTTTGCGATTCGTCAACATTCCACCAGCGCCCTGAACAATGGGAATCAACGCTGCAATGTCATAGGGCTCTAAGCCCACCGCGTCAACGGCAACGTCAACGGCGCCTTGTGCCACCAACATGTGTTGCCAAAAATCTCCGTATCCACGAACGCGCGATGCAGCGCGCGTCAACTCGTCAATGTTCGCTGTCTTGCCAATCTTGTCCCACAATGAATTCGCAGTGATTGACAACGATGCCTCAGGAAGCGATGCAACAGAACTCACCTGAATGGGCGACCCATTGAAGTACGCGCCGCCATCAACAAAGCCCCACCAACGCATGCCAAGTGCCGGCGCAGACACAACACCCATTACCGGTCCCAGATCTGCGTGCACCAAACCAATCATCGTGGCCCACACCGGAACTCCGCGAACAAAATTCGATGTTCCATCAATGGGGTCTACAACCCATGTCCACTCGGAAGATGATCCACCAGAACCATGTTCTTCGCCGTACCAAGAATGATGTGGTCGACCAGCACGAATGAGATCCATCACCAATGTCTCGCACCCCTGATCAATTTCGGTGACTTCGGTGGTGTTCTCTTTCAAGGAGACACTGAATGAACGTGCCTGAAAGTGGGGAAGCGTGTACGCGTCTGCGGCGTCGGCCAGCGACAATGCGAAATCGAGTTCAGCGGCAAGATCCGAAGCCATGGAACAACGCTACGCCAGAACGCGTTGGGCGGCGGCCACAATTCCTGCAGCATCCAAACCAAGCGACGCCAAGATGACATCGGGCTTGTTGTGAGGAATGAACTTGGTAGGTACGCCGAGCGACTCCACAACAACCTTCGGTGACACGGCATGAATGGCATCCGTGATCAATGAGCCAATACCGCCATCGCGAATTCCATCTTCGATTGTCACTACGGCACGGTGAGATGCAGCATTAGCAATCATGGTGGCATCTAACTGAGCGCATGAACGAACGTCGTACACCGTGGCGCGAATACCAGCGGCCTCCAATAACGGCAGAGCAGACTCTGCAACCCCCACCATTTTCCCAATAGCCAACACGGCCAGCGAGCCGTCGCCATCAGACAGCTTCAACGCAGACAATCCGCGCCCAACGCGTGACGAATCAACAGAGCGCGCTGCACCTTTTGGATAGCGAATGACAACGGGCCCTTCAGCGGCGAGCGACATTGCGTCGTGCAACATCTGTTCTAGGTCTTGTACAGACGATGGTGCCAACACACGCATTCCAGGAACCTTCGATAACAACGCCATGTCGTACACACCATGGTGCGACGGACCATCATCGCCAGTAATTCCTGCACGATCCAAACAGAACACAACAGGTAAACGATGCAACGCAACGTCATACACCACTTGGTCCCACGCACGAGACAAGAACGTTGAATACAACGCAACAACAGGACGCAATCCGCCCATTGCCATTCCGGCCGCAGCTGTCACTGCGTGTTGTTCAGCAATTCCCACATCGAAGAAACGATCGGGGAACATGTCTTGAAATGCCAACAAACCCGTTGGCCCAGGCATGGCAGCCGTAATGGCAACAATGCGCGGGTCGTTCTTTGCTTCGGCAACTAACGCTTCACCAAACGCACCAGTGAAACCAGACGGTGCAGATTTCTGTGGGCCGTCAATGGGGTCGAACGTTGGCGTGTCGTGCAGATGCTTTTCATCGTCATCTTCGGCGGGGGAATAGCCACGACCTTTTTGTGTGAGCACATGCACCACAAGAGGGCCTTCGTCTTCACGTGCAAGCGCAGCAGTTAATGCACGTTCTAACTCAGCAATGTCGTGTCCATCAATTGGGCCCACGTAACGAACGCCTAAAGCTTCGAAGAAGGATGGTGGCTGTAAGAACTCGCGCACTGCAGCCTTAAATGCTTCAACACCAGACTCCGCTTGCTTACCCACCAACGGCAAGTCACGCATGAATGCTTCGAATTTACGTTGACGACGCACATACACAGGGTTCAATCGAATGTCCGTGAGTTTGCGAGACAACTTGCCCGTTGCGCGATCTATCAATTTGCGCTCCGTCACACGCGGCACTTCGCCTGTGACATCACCAGACACCACTGCGCCACCGTGCGACAAGTTAGAGATTGTTGGCGCGTACGAACGTCCGTTGTCGTTCAACACAATGATGACGCGACTCTTCGAGTGACCAAGATTGTTCAACGCTTCATACGCCATACCACCAGTCATAGAACCGTCACCAATCACCGCAACAATGTGGCGGAACTGATTCGCACCTGCATCGCGTGCGACAGCAAGACCATGTGCATATGACAACACAGTTGAGGCGTGGCTGTTTTCAATGAAGTCGTGGCGGCTTTCTTCACGACTTGGGTAACCAGAGATGCCGCCGTGCTGGCGCAACTTGGAGAATCCCGACTGACGGCCCGTGAGAATCTTGTGCACGTAGGCCTGATGCCCGGTGTCCCACAACACGGCATCGGTGGGGGATTCGAATACTCGGTGCAATGCAATGGACAATTCCACGGCACCCAAGTTGGACCCCAGATGGCCACCGGTTTCGGCGACAGCGTTCACGATGAAATCGCGAATTTCGCCAGACAGCTCATCGAGTTGGGAAATGGTTAATGGGCGCAGATCCGCAGGCTCGTGAATGCTGTCCAGAAGCGCCATATGTATATAAGGCTACGGTCTAGGTCGTATGAAGGACTTATTTGACCTGTCGGGCACGGTGGCTCTCGTCACCGGAGGAAATGGCGGAATTGGCCTTGGAATGGCTCGGGGGCTGGCCAGCAAGGGCGCGAACATCGCCATTTGGGGCACATCGGCCGAGAAGAACCGCGCGGCACGAGCCGAACTTCAAGACATGGGCGTGACAGTTGCCGACTTCATTTGCGACGTTGGCGACCAGCAGCAAGTCACCGAATCGTTTGCCGCAACGTTGGATGCCCTTGGCCGAGTGGACTCGTGCTTTGTGAACGCAGGAGTTGGTGGCAAGGCCGAGAGTTTTGTTTCTATGACCGACGACGAATGGCACCGCGTGATGCGCGTGAATTTGGACGGCGCGTTCTACACCGCACAGATTGCAGTGCAACACATGGTGGCGCGCGGCGATGGTGGGTCGTTGGTGTTCACCACATCGGGGTCGGCCTATTTCGGACAACAGCGTGGTCAGCACTATGGCGCGTCGAAAGCGGGACTCATTTCCATGATGCGCGCAATTGCAGTGGAACACGCGCGACACGGAATTCGCAGTAACGCAATTCTTCCCGGATGGATTGAAAGTGAAATGACGGCACCTGCTCTTGGGTGGGACAAGTTTGTAGCAAATGTGTTGCCGCGTATACCCATGCGACGTTGGGGAGACCCGAATGACTTCAGCGCGTTAGCGGTGTACTTGGCGTGCGATGCCAGTGCGTATCACACGGGCGATGTGATCACCATTGACGGCGGCTACCACAGCTTCTAAACGAATTTAGTTGTTCACTTGTCTTGAAGATTGCAACAAACGACTGGGTCAACGTTAAAGCTCATCGTCGTCACCATCGTCATCACCATCGTGATCGTCATCGTATAAGTCATCAAACTCATTGTCATCCTCATGTACATAACGCTGTCGATGACCACAGCAAGTAAAAGAATTGGCACTGTGCATTTCGCCGCATCGAATGCAATCAGGTGTTGAGCCAAATCCCACGGGATGGCCTCCGTCTAAACATCCGAGACATTCAAAGACGTGACCACAACACACGGCGTATGTGTCGTCATAGTCTTCAAAATAATCCTCAATGTCCTCGTCGCTACCGTCTTCTGGAAACTCGGGGCCATATCGCAAGTACTCGCTACAAAAACTGCATTTGTCATCAGGTAGTGGTCGATGACCTCTACCGCTCTCGCAATCTGGACAGCCGTTTTTTATGATGACAGAAACCATCGCTTACCTCCACTTTTGGTACGACCGTAAGTCAACTTTCAAGGAATACTAAGCCAAGAAAATTGATTGCTCTCTACGAGGTTGGAGGAATCATTCTTGAAACTAAGTCATCGAACCAGCAGACGGATGCCCATTCTTCAAAATCTCAAACTTCGCATCAAGACGATTTTGATTCCACGTGTGCATTTTGCGGCCAATAAAAAATCCGAGACCCAGCACAACAAGACCGCCCACGCCGTCTAACCAGAAGTGATTACCGGTGACCACAATGCAGAACAACGTGACTGCCGGATACAAAAGCGCCGCAACACGCAACCAACGTCGTTTCAACAACGGCCACATTCCGAACGCCACCCACGATGACCACCCAATGTGCAAGGACGGCATAGCGGCATATTGATTCGAGGCCTTGGCCATTCCGCCAGAACTGAAATCCCATGGCCCGCCGAAGTCTTTCAGCGTGTCTACAAAACCAAAATCGGTGGCGCCGTTGTAGTTGCGTAGTTCGTGTTCAATGCACTCTGCACCAAATCCCACGGGCGGACATGGTTCGTCCAGCAGACGTGGTGGCATGAGGGGGAACAACGCAAAGCCCACGATGGCCAATCCCGTCATAGCGGCTAATGCATTTCGGTATAACGGAAACACATCTTTCCGTCGATTCATGAGAACAAAGAACACGGTGATGGTGACGGCAAAGTGTGCAGTTCCGTAGAACGTATTCATTGCTTGAATGAACCATTCATGCGACAAGAACCACTCTTGAATTGTTTCTTCGTGATACAGACCGAGTGCGCGCTCCGCACGCATGACCTTCACCGCATTGTTGAACGCATGAAGCGGAACATCGGTGTCGCCCACACTGAACGACCCAAAGCGGTTTCGTGTTGCCGTGTAGATGGCATAGAAAACGCCCATGATGAGCAGTTCTTTCCACCACCGCGTGCGGTGTTCGCGCTCCTCTGGGAGGACCTGGGCGGGGGCAGATGTGGACATTGCGCCCTCAAGACTAGAACTCGCAGAGACCGCAGCGCAGACGCTCAGTAGGCTGTCGGCTGTGAGCCTGATTGACCTTTCCCACGATTTTGAAACATCCGTCCTTGAGCGGGTCCTTGCGAAGGGCCGGTCCACTGGTGCCGGGTTCTCCGAGATCTTTATTGAAGACAAACGTGCCATGGGAGCTGGCCTTGACGACGGCAAAGTGGAAGCCGTATCTAATGCACGCAGTTCAGGTGCAGGTATTCGTGTCATTAATGGAGAAACAACAGGTTTTGCCTACACATCAGACCTCACAGAAAAGGGTCTCATGGCTGCCGCCGAAGCAGCGGCTGCTGCCGCATCGAGCGGTGACGGCGGAACACACACCGTGTCTCTGCAGGCACTCACGCGTCAACAGGTGAACAATATTCGCATCGCGCCAACGTCTGTTCCGAAGGCCCGCAAAGTAGAACTTCTCACCATTGCCAATGATGTCGCACGCGGAATCGACAACAGCATTGTGCAGGTGTCGGCCAGTTACGGAGACAGTGAACGCCGCATTCTTGTGGTGAACAGCGACGGTGTTTTTGCCACTGACGAACAAGTGCGTACCAACTTCCGCATCACCGTGGTGGCAAACGGCGATACCGGAATGCAAACCGGGTTCGATTCACTTGGCTACACCATCGGATTTGAATTGTTCGACGAAGAGAGCATTGAAGAGTTGGCGCAACGTGCTGCTCGCCAAGCTGTTACAAAGTTGAAGGCGCGCCCTGCACCAAGTGGCGCAATGCCTGTTGTCATTAAGTGCGGTTCGGGTGGAGTGTTGTTCCACGAAGCATGCGGACATGGTTTGGAAGCAGACCTGGTTGCTCGTGGTGCGTCGGTGTATGCAAACCGCGTTGGCGAACAAGTGGCATCACCACTTGTCACGTTGGTCGACGATGGCACCATGACACGCGAGTGGGGCGCCATTGGAATTGACGACGAAGGACACAAAGCGCAACGCAATGTTCTTATTGAAAATGGAATCCTCACCGACTACATGTGGGATCACATTCGTTCGCGTCAAGAAGGACGAGCCCCAAGCGGTAATGGTCGTCGCCAGAGTTACGAACACCTGCCCATGGTGCGCATGACCAACACATTCGTCATGAACGGAACCGAAAACCCCGACGACATTGTGCGCGCCACCGAGAAGGGTGTCTATGTTGCCAAGTTGGGTGGCGGCAGTGTGAACACCGCAACGGGTGACTTTGTCTTCGGTATGACCGAGGCATATCTCATTGAGAACGGCGAAATTACTGAACCACTTCGCGAAGGAAACCTCATTGGTAACGGACCACAAGTTCTTGCCGACATCGACTTGTTGGGTAACGACTTTGCAATGGGTAACCCCGGCACATGTGGCAAAGACGGACAAGGTGTTCCCGTTGGCGATGGCCAGCCAACGTTGCGCGTGAAGTCAATGACCATTGGTGGAACTGCAGCATGAGTGGACGCACCGTTGACGACCTACAAGCCATTGCCGACGCCATTGTTGCCGAAGCTGTTCCTGGCGAACAGATTGCTGCAAGCTTGTCGCGTTCCACAGAAACAGATGTACGTGTACGTAATGGCGAAGTAGAACATTTCGTCTCTGCACAAAGTCAGGGCGTTGGCATCACCGTCATTGTCGATGGTCGCACCGGAACATCATCAGCGGGTTCATTCGATGAAGCATCGTGGCGTGAAGTATTGGCCGAAGCACGAGAGAACGCTCAGTACGGCAGCGTCGATGAATTTGCTGGGCTTGCTGAACCCGACGGTGTTCCCATTGTTGAACAGAAATTGTGGGACGACGACCTTGCAGCGTTTCCCACCGAGAAAAAAATCGAAATAGCCAAAGAACTTGAGCGTTTGGTGTTGGCCGAAGACAGTCGGTTGCGCATTGACGACGCCAACTATTCCGATGGCAGTACCGAAGAGGCATCGGCCACCACATTGGGTATTCGCAGCAGCAGCCGTTCCAACAGTTGCTACGCCACTGTCAGTGTGTTGGTGGACGACAACGGCGAAACACAAACAGGATGGGCGTTTGCACTAGGGGAGAACCCTGCACAGTTCGATCTTCCTGCTGCAGCGAAAAAAGCATCCGAACGCGCCACTCGCTTGTTGGGCGCAGTGAAGCCACCCAGCAGAGTGACCACTGTGGTGTTAGACCCCATGGTCACGTCGCAGTTCCTCTCCATCATTGGTGGAACCTTGAATGGTGAGAGTGTGTCGAAGGGTCGCAGTATTTTTGCCGACCGCATTGGTGAACAAGTGGCGTCGCCATTGGTCACCTTGGTTGACAATCCCACCGATTCGCGTGCCTATTACGCGCGTGAAACCGACGGAGATGGTCTTGCCGCGCGTCGCAATGTTCTTATTGAAAATGGTGTGTTGAAAATGTTTGTGCACGACGCATATAGCGCGCGTCGCATGAAAACAAAGAGCACGGGTAATGCTGGTGGCTGCGTTGCATTGCAACTCACTCCTGGCACGAAGACCCAAGAAGAACTTATTGCCGGAATAGAAGACGGAGTTCTCATTGACAGCGTGCAGGGTTTGCATAGTGGTGTCAACCCTGTGTCTGGCGACTTCTCCACGGGCGCTAGTGGTCTTGTTATTCGTAACGGCAAAACCGCAGAACCCATTCGTGAATTCACCATTGCATCTACTTTGCAGCGCATGTTGTTAGACGTGCAAGAGATTGGCGCCGATGTTGACTGGTTGCCAATGCGTGCAGCTGGTGTGTCGTTAGTAATTACTGGCGTCACCATGAGTGGGGCATAACACCACATGGCATCTGCGTCGGCCGCAGCAACTGAACGTCATCCACATTTGGCGCAACCGTGTCGCGCGGGTTGGGTGCGTGTAGACATGCACAGCCACACCATGTTCTCTGGTGACTCCACTACAACACTCGATGAAATTCATGACAGTGTGGTGGAGAGCGGTATTGATGTGTTGTGCATTACCGATCACAACGCCATTGAAGGTGCGGTGCGATTGCAGAAACTTCTTTCTGGTATCTGTCGAGTGATTGTGGGTGAAGAAGTGCGCACGCATACGGGCGAGATCATTGGTTTGTTTCTGACCGAAAAGATTTCCTACGGCGCAAGTGCGGCCGCAACGTGTGAACAAATTCGTGCACAAGGTGGTGTGGTGTATGTGCCGCATCCGTTTGACCCCATGCGCAAGAACCTGACGGAAGCATCACTTGTTGACATTTCCAATGCGGGCCTGGTTGATGCGGTAGAAGGTCATAACTCAAAAACATCGTTGAAGTCGTTGAATGCGCGTGCTGTTGCGTTTGCCGACGAACGCGGGCTTGCCATTGGTGCAGGAAGTGATGCGCATGTTCCACTCGCACTGGGCAGTGCGTATATAGAAATGCCCGACTTTGATGGGCCTCGCGATTTCCTCAGCAAATTGCGCGAAGGCACAGTGGTAGGGCATTACTGGGACGAGGCTCGTCCGTGGAGCCCACGCATTATTCCGTCTGTGTAGAAACAATCTGTGCTGCGCGCGTGTCGCCGCGTGAGTGATTAGCGATTCAGAAGAACAGGCAACTGGCGTGGTCCGCGAACCTGGCCGTTTGCCCATGTTGTCTTCTTGTTGGGGTCAAGGCTGTAGTTGGGGAATGCGCGCAACCATTCTTGGAACGCAACAATCATTTCTAAACGCGCAAGGTTTGAACCTGCGCAACGGTGAATGCCAAGACCAAACGCAACGTGGCGGTTGTTCTCACGTTCCAAATTAAAAATGTGTGCATCTTCAAAAGCCGCAGGGTCGTGGTTTGCTGCGGGGAACGTGACCAGTGTTTGTTCGCCTGGTCGCATGGGGCAGCCCGATACTTCTGTTTCGCCAATTACTTTGCGTGCCATGGTGACCGGTGCGTAGTAGCGCAGCACTTCTTCGTTAGCGGTCTGCCACAACATATGGTCGTTGTCGACGGCGACAAGACGCTTCACTTCGTCGTTGTGTTGAGCGAAGTGCCAAATACCTGAGCCAATTGCGCTCCATGTGGTGTCAATGCCCGCAACAATCTGCAAGCGGATGTAGCCAACCTTGATGTCCCACGGAACGTCTTTGCCATCAATTTCTGCATTCGCAATCATGGTGAGCAAATCGTCTTTTGGATTCTTCAAGCGATCTTTCAGCAGGCCGTCGATGTAGTGCGTCATTTCTGTGAGTACTTCAAGGCGGATGCGGTTGTCTTTCGGAGCCAACTGGAAGTTCTTGTAGATCCAGTCGCGGAAGAGATCTGCATCTTCTTCGGGAAGTCCGGTGACAATGCAAATGCCATGCACGGGAATGTGTTGCGTGTAATTCAACGCAGCGTCTGTTGCATCTAAGCCGTCAAGCTTGCCGATGAGTTCGCGACAGAAATGGCGCAGTTCTCCTTCAAGACTTGCGATGGCCTTTGGGTTGAAGGCAGGAAGAATGAGACGACGATGTCCGTGATGGTCGGGTGGGTCAGACGTAATGGGTGGCGCAGCGGCTCGTGGTGCGTCGGGGCGCGACACATTCACCCAAATGGAAGAGAAGTTGTCGGTGTCGTTTGCAATTTGCCGAACTGCATCCATGGTGACGGGCATGAACGCACGGCCGTAACGCTCGGTGCTTCCCACCGGACATTGTTCGCGCACTGAGTTCCAAATGTCGATGGCGTTCTCGCCCCAGCCGTCGTCTAACCAGTCCCAGTCGTTGACCCAGTCGGTCACCGGTGGTGTATCGAGTGGTTGATCTGCCCCGTATGCCATGTTCCCCCCTGGCTGTGTGGTTGCCCCGACATTATCCCTATTAGGGGAACCCGTGTCCATCAGGACGAGCATTATCGGCCGGCCGCCACCGACACATCCCCCACGCGCGCACCACGTGTAATTGCGGGGACAACATCGGCAGGAACAGCAACCGTGAGTGGAGACGCCGACACCACCACACTGTTAGTGGCAACAACAGTTGAGCCAACGATGAGATCAATGGCGTCTCCTGGTTGCACAACAGGTGCAACAACATCAGACGGTAGGGCGATCACCCGCCATCCTTCGGGAATGACCACTGCATCGGAGGATGGAATGGTGAGAGAACGGGTGAGGGGAGTGTTAGCGGCGAGCGCGATGCGGCTTCGTGTGTTCGGTGCGATTGTGTAAAGCGCATCAACGGCAATAAGTGCGTGTGGCAGTTCAACGGTGGTGGTGTTTTGAGCGGTGAGTTCATCTCCTGCGCGAACTGGTGCGGTCAGAACTAAGACCGCCGCCAAACGTGACCACGAGTTTCGTTCGCGCCGCGTAGCGACAACAGATTCGGCAACAAAGCCTGCGGTGAGAACACTGAGAACAGCGATGGTGGCAACCTGTGCACGTCGCTCGCGTTCAAGCAGCGAAATAACGCGGTGGACCAGAGTGGAAAATTGTTGGCCCGCTGTTGCGAAGAATTGTTTTGCTCGTGACATGGCACCTCTTTCGAGGGCTCATGTGTGCACGCCACCTAGTCGGTTGACGAACTAGATGATGGTGTGCTGGCGCTAGATGATGAATCTGACGATGAAGACGCCGACGATGACTCGCCGGACGAAGAGGAAGACGACGATGCGGTACTGGCGCCAGATTTTCCGCTGTCGGTCTTATAGAAGCCGCCACCTTTGAAGGTGATGCCCACTGGCAAAAAGACCTTCTTCACGGGGCGCATGGTTCCGTCTACGGGGTGGACGGCTTCGGTGAGGGTGTCTTCGGAGAAATCCTGTTGCACCTCAATGGTTTCACCGGTTTCCACGAACTTGTACACGTATGTCGGCATGGGGGTGTCTCCGGGTTTGGCACTCTGGTCCTACGAGTGCCAAATGGTATCTGGATAGCGTGGAAATCCATGAGAGCCCGCACCGCCGTTATTCCTGCTGCCGGGTTGGGCACCCGTTTTTATCCCATCACGAAGGCCGTGCCGAAAGAACTGCTGCCCATCTTCGATGTGCCCGCGCTTCAGCTGATTATTGATGAAGCCATCGGCGCTGGGTGCGATCACATTGTGTTGGTCTCCAGCAGACAAAAGCCAGGGCTTGAGGCATACATCGCCCCATCGCCCGATGTTGTTGCAAAGTTGCGCGACCAAGGACGAAATGATGTGGCCGACAGGCTCGCACGCATCGGGTCCGATGTGCGCGTCAGTGTCACGTACCAAGACAATCCGAAAGGTCTTGGTCATGCAGTGGGATGTGCGCGTGAGTTAGTGGGTAACGAGCCGTTTGCTGTGTTGTTGCCCGACGAACTGCGTGGAGACTCAGGTCTGTTGCGCTTGCTTATTGATTCGTGTGAAGAAACGGGAAAGAGCGCCATTGAATTGAAGCGTGTTCCCATGGATCAAGTGAGCGCATACGGCGTTGTCACGGTGACCGAAGGGTCGCCTGCAGATGGACCGTTTGGAATTTGTGGCGTCGTTGAGAAGCCAAAGAGCGAAGATGCACCGAGTGATCTGATCATTCTTGGTCGTTACGTGTTGACGCCCGACATTTTCGTGGACATTGACGCGTTACAACCTCATGCGAATGGCGAATACCAACTCACAGATGCATTACTTGCACAAGGTCTGCGCGGAGAACTTTTGGGACACCTCACCACAACAAAACGGTGGGACACAGGAACACCAACAGGATGGTTAGAAGCGGTGCTTGATGCTGCTGCATCACAACCGCATGTGAATCACATGATGACCGAATGGTTTAAGAAAAATCTGTCGTAGCGCTAATTAGTTATTGGTGCGGCGAAACGCGTTGTGTTCGTCTACAACAAAACCAAATTCATCGACGCGTGCGGCGTGTTGTTGCCCGGTGAGTAACGATGTGTACTCCCACGAAAACTCGTCGTGGCGCGTGTAGCGCTGCGGCACGCTTTCCACTTCCAATGTCTCAACATCAATAGTGATGACATTCAAATCGGCAGTGTGTCCAACGTGCAGTGGCAGGCGATGCGTGATGATGGAATTAGTGAACGGCGTGTTCACAAAGTCAATGTCGATACAGCCATCTAATTCGGTGCGGTGCGCGCCATTCATCTCGCCCCAACGTCCATGACCATCAGTTGCCAACCACAGGTCCGGTTCGTCCATGTCTCGAAACAACAGCATTTGTTGCACCACCCACTGGGCCGACAACCGCACAATGGCCAAGGCATCGTCTGTATGCAACGAGATCTCTGCAGTCCACCCTTCGTTCTCCCAGCGCAACGACACACTGCTGGCAGGCGAACCATCCCATGCCTCCCAAGCCACGGAATGGCCTGCAGAAGACGGAGGGCGGTAATTCGACATGTCATTAGGTCTATCGGCTGACAGTAGGTTGAGCGCATGACTCCTTTGGAAGAGGTACGGGAAATTGTGCTGGCGCAGTGTGCCCGAGGCCCCGTCATCACTCTTCCTGTACGCGAGGCCCGTGGATGTGTGCTTGCAACAGTTGTTGTTGCAACCGAACCCGTGCCACCGTTTGCCAATACTGCTGTCGATGGGTATGCAGTTCGGTCTGTCGATGTTCAAAACGTGCCCGTCGAGTTGGAAGTGATTGGTGAAGTTGCTGCTGGCGCAGTGTCACCCGTGGCGTTACGTGAAGGCACCGCCATTCGCATCATGACGGGTGCGCCTATTCCCGATGGTTGTGACGCAGTGGTCATGGTGGAAGACACCGAACGAATTGCCGATCACGGAGTTCGCATTTTTAAGAGTGTGTCTTTTGGCGACGCCATTC
>Ga0315907_10000498_pt1 | contig 56824 bp, 49 predicted proteins | sample LakEriMetagenome_3_FD_203525 | JGI IMG/M metagenome (GOLD analysis project Ga0315907, IMG submission 203525) | Freshwater fungal communities from buoy surface, Lake Erie, Ohio, United States - Buoy 12 MA123 | ecosystem: Environmental > Aquatic > Freshwater > Lake > Lake biofilm | place: USA... | reverse complement strand
CCGAGGCCCTGGCCCGGCGCGCCGCGCAATCCCTTGGAGCCTTGACCGCATGATCACTGCCGATACCTTTCGACTCGACGGCCGCCTGGCCCTGGTCACCGGCTCCTCCGCGGGCATCGGCCTGGGCGTGGCGCGGGGTCTGGCGCAGGCCGGCGCCGCCGTGGTGCTCAACGGGCGCGACGCGGCCCGGCTGGCGGCCACCGCACAGCAACTGCGCAGTGAAGGCCTGCAGGTGCACGAGCGGTCTTTCGACGTCTGTGACCCCGCTGCGGTGGAGGCCGCGGTGGCCGAGATCGAGTCGGCCCTCGGCCCGATCGAGGTTCTGGTCAACAACGCGGGCACCCAGCACCGCGCGCCCTTCCATGAGTTTCCTGCGGCCGAGTGGGACCGCCTGATGCGCACCAACCTCGACAGCGTCTTTCACGTCGGTCAGGCCGTGGCGCGGCGCATGGTGCCGCGCCAACGCGGGCGCATCATCAACATCTGCTCGGTGATGAGCGAGCTCGGGCGGCCCACCATTGCCCCCTACACCGCCAGCAAAGGCGCGGTGAAGATGCTCACCAAAGGCATGGCCATCGACCTGGGGCCGCATGGCATCAACGTCAACGGCATCGGCCCGGGCTACTTCAAGACCGAGCTCAACGCCCGCCTGGTGGCCGATGAGGCCTTCAGCGGCTGGCTTCTCAACCGCACGCCCAGCCGGCGCTGGGGGGACGTGGAAGACCTGGCGCCGGCTGCGGTGTTCCTGGCCAGCGATGCCTCGCGCTTCGTCAATGGCCACATCCTCTATGTCGATGGCGGCGTCACCGCCTCTGTGTGAAAGTGACCACCCCCAAGCTCACGTTGTTCGCTACCCCCCAGGGGGGCCGCAGCCTTCCTTGGGGCGGCCCGGCGGAAGGCTGATCATGACCATGACCTTCTCCAAAGTCATCCTCTTCACCGACACCGACGGCCGTGCGCGCTTTCGGGAGGAAGCCGTTCCCCTGACCGAGGGCAAGCCGCAGGCGCTGTTGTCGGCGCTGATGCCCAGCGGTGGCTACCAGTTGCGCCACAGCCCGTTGGGTTTTCGCAGCGAGTTCCATTGCACCGTCACGCCGCAGTGGGTGGTGATCCTGGGCGGGCACATGGAGATCGGCCTGCAGGACGGCAGCTCGCGCGTGTTCCGTCCGGGTGACCACTTCTACTCGGCCGACACCGTGCCTGAGGGCGCCACTTTCGACCCCGCGGTGCACGGGCACTGGAGCCGGCAGGTGGGGGCCGAGCCCTTGACCACCTTGTTCGTGCGCGGCTGATGGGTGGAAGCCGCATGACTCACCGCGTTCCACAGGCTTGCGCGCGCCAGACGGCCCCCTGATGGCGGTGAAGAACGTCCTCGGTCACACGCTGGAGGCGTTGGGGGAGTCCATCGTCGCGGGTCGATACGAGCCTGGCGCCGCCATCCCGCCCGAGCCGACGCTCTGCGGCGAGCTGGGCGTGAGCCGTACCGTGGTGCGCGAGGCCGTGAAGTCGCTGGCCGCCAAGGGCATGCTGGTGACCGGCCCCAAAGTGGGTACCCGCGTCCTGCCCAGCGACCAGTGGAACTGGTTTGATCCCGACGTGGTGGCCTGGCAGAGCAAGATCGGGCTCACGCGGGACTTCCTGCGCGATCTGCAGGAGCTGCGCCGCGTGGTGGAGCCCGCGGCCGTGCGCTTGGCGGCCACCCGTGCCACGCCTGCGGACCTGGCCGAGATCGGGGCCGCCTATGAAGGCATGCGGCACGCCATCGAGCAAGGTGGTGACTACGTCAGCCACGACCTGCGGTTTCACCAGGGCCTGCTGCGCGCCTGCCACAACCGCATGGTCATCCAGATGAGCAAGGCGCTGGGCGCGCTGCTGCGTACCAGTTTCGAGATCTCCACCTCCCGGCCTGATGGCCCCGCGAAATCGCTCCCCTTGCACCGCGCCGTCCTGGACGCCGTCCGTGATCGTGACCCGGTGCGAGCTGAGCAGGCCATCCTGGTGCTCATCGACGGTGCCGCCCAGGACATCGACCTGGTGCTGGGCTCGCGCCGCAAGCTGCCCTCGTTGGCGGCGCCTGCGGCCCGGCTGAAGGGCCGGGGCGTGGTGCCCGCAGCCTTGGCCGCGGTGCGGGCGGTGTGATGGCCCGGCCGCAAACCGAACGTTGGACCCCGAGTTGAAGTTGGAAGAACCTGCAGGAGTGAACCCATGCGTGTGTTGATCACAGGAGGCGGCGGCTTTGTCGGCGCCCGCCTGGCCCGGGCCCTGTTGGCCCAGGGCCGTTTCGACGGACAGGCCATCGACGAGATCGTGCTGACCGATCAGTTCGAGCCGCCGGCAGACCTGCGGGCACACCCCCAGGTCAAGGTGCGCGTGCGCCCCTTGCTGCAGGAATGCGCGGCGCTGCGGGACGAGCCTGCTGACCGGTTCGACGCCGTGTTCCACCTGGCCTCGGCGGTGTCGGGCGAGTGCGAGGCCGACTTCGAGCTCGGCTTGCGCTCCAACCTCGACAGCACCCGGGCCCTGCTGGACGCGCTGCGTGCCCGCACCGAAGGCGGCGCGGTGCCGGCCAAGCTGGTGTTTTCCAGCTCGATCGCGGTCTTCGGGCCCGACCCAGCCTACCCCTTCCCCGAGATCGTGGGTGACGACACGCTGCCCATGCCCCAGACCAGCTACGGCACGCAGAAGCTGATCTGCGAGCACCTGATCGCCGACTACACGCGCAAGGGCTACATCGACGGCCGCGCCGCGCGCCTGGTGACGGTGACGGTGCGCCCAGGTCGCCCCAACGGCGCGGCCAGTTCCTTCTTCAGCGGCATCATCCGCGAGCCCCTGGCCGGTGAGGACGCCATCCTGCCGGTGAGCACCGATGTGCGCCACCCGGTGGCCACGGTGCACACCATGGTGCGCAGCCTGATTGCCGTGGGCGAGGCTTCCCGCGAGGCCTTCGTCGGCCGCTCCGCCATCACCTTGCCCGGCCTGAACGTCAGCGTGCAGCAGATGCTGGATGCGTTGGAAGCCGTGGCCGGGCCGCGGGTGCGCGCGCGCGTCAAGCCGCAGCACGATGCGCGCATCGCCGGCATCGTGGCCAACTGGCCGCGCGGCGTGTCCACGCCCCGCGCTCACGCGCTGGGCCTGCACGCCGAAGCGTCATTCGAAGACATCATCCGGCAGTACATCGAGGACTGCCGGCGCGACAACCCCCAGGTACTGAAAGGCATGGATTGAATGAACCAGATCGATTTGAAAGGCCGCGTGGCGGTCATCACGGGCGGCGCCCAGGGCATCGGCTATGCCATCAGCCAGCGCATGCTGCAGTCCGGCGCCCGCGTGGTGATGTGGGACATCGACGCCCCCAAGGTGGACGAGGCCTGCCGTTCGCTCAGCGCGCTGGGGCCGGTGAGTGGCCGCATCGTCGAGCTGACCGATGACGCGGCCGTGGCTGCCGCCACCGCCGCCACCGTGGCCGAGCAGGGCGCCATCGACATCCTGGTCAACAACGCCGGCATCACCGGCGGCAACGGCACCACCTGGGATCTGGACGTGGCCATCTGGCGCCGCACCATCGAGGTCAACCTCATCGCCCCCTATCTGGTGTGCCGCCATGTGGTGCCGGCCATGCTCGCCAAGGGCTACGGCCGCATCGTCAACATCGCCTCGGTGGCGGGCAAGGAGGGCAACCCCAACGCCTCGCATTACAGCGCCAGCAAGGCCGGCCTGATCGCACTGACCAAGTCGTTGGGCAAGGAACTGGCCACCAAGGGCATCCTGGTCAACGCCGTCACCCCGGCGGCGGCGCGCACGGCCATGTTCGACCAGATGGCGCAGACCCACATCGATTACATGCTCAGCAAGATCCCCATGGGGCGCTTCCTGGGCTTGGACGAAGCAGCCGCCATGGTGGCCTGGCTGTCCAGCGAGGACTGCTCGTTCTCGACCGGCGCTGTGTTCGACCTCACGGGCGGGCGCTCGACCTACTGACCGCACGCCGTGGCCCCGCGCCGTGCTGTCTGGCGCAGGGGCGGGCGCTCCGGCGCCGTGCGCGAAGGCCGCGCTCAGCCGCGCTCTTCGTACACGCCCAGCTTGCGGTGCAGCGGTGACTCGTCCGCGAGGAACAGGAACGCAGGCTCGGTGGCCGAAGCGTTGGTGAGCGTCACGCCGGTGTAGCCAGGTACGCAGGCGGTGTCGGCCGCGGCGAGGTGGAAGGCCTGGCCGTCATCGGTGAGCAGCGTGGCGCCGCCCTCGATGGTGTGGAACACCAGCGCGGGCGAGCGTGCCGGCAGTCTCAAGGTCTGCCCGGGCCTCAGCATCAGGGCATAGAAGCCCAGGATGTTCTCCGCGGGAGATCCGGTTTCCGGGTTGATGTATTCGATCTGCACGGCCTCCTGGTCTGGCCGGTCTTCCGCCAGCGACACCAGCGCTGCGCGCGCATCCGCCCAGGGGTAGCGCAGCATCGGGTAGGCGCGGCCGCTGCGCCCGAACACAGGGCGGGGCGCCACCCCGCCGCGCGCATAGGCGCGGTCCCCGCGCCCGGGTTGCACCGCCTGCCGGTCGCCGCCCACCACGTACGAGGTCTCGGTGTAGTACACCAGCGGCAGGTCCAGCACGTCCAGCCACACCACCGGCTCGGTGCCGTCGTGGCCGTGCTCGTGCCACAGGCCTGTGGGGGTGAGGATCAGGTCGCCGCGGCTCATGGGGCACTTCTCCCCGTCCACGGTGGTCCAGGCGCCTTCGCCTTCCACCACCATGCGCACGGCATTCGGCGTGTGGCGGTGCGATGGCGCCCATTCGCCCGGCATCAGCAGTTGCATGCCCAGGTACATGGCGGCGCTGGCCTGCATCTTGTCCAGGCCGTGGCCGGGATTGGCCAGCACCAGCACGCGGCGCTCGGCCTTCTCGATGGGGGTCAGCTCGCCCGCGCGCATCAGCAGCGGGCGAATGGCCTGGTAGGCCCAGGCCGTGGCCTGCGTGCGGCGCGCGGGCTTGCCCGGCGGCAACAGGGCGCGCAGGCTGGGCCACAGCGGCACCAGGTTCTGTGCGGTCAGCTCGTCACGATAGTCCTGCGGCAGGTCTTCCAGGCGGCCCAGTGCTTCCATGTGTCTTGTCCTTCAGTTCCTTGGGGTCGTGTGCTCAGGCCCTTTCAGGCCCGCTCAAGCCTGGTCCAGGCAGTTGTCCACGTTCCAGCCGTACAGCCATTCCATGGCATCGTAGAAGCGCGCCTGGCTGCGGCCCTTCCACAGCGAATTGCGCACCAGACGCTCCACGCCGGCGGCATGGTACAGGCGCCCCATCTCCCGACCTGACAACACGATGCGGGCCGTGCGGGTGATGCGGTTCCGCTGATAAAGCTGCAGCGCATCGTCCCAGCGCTGTCCGGTCACGCGCAAGGCCTCGCCCAGCGTCACGGCGTCTTCCATGGCCATGCAGGCACCCTGCGCCATGTACTGGGTGGTCGGGTGGGCGGCGTCGCCCAGCAGCGTGGCGCGGCCGAACACCCAGTTGTCGATCGGCTCGCGGTCGGCCGTGGCCCAGCGCTTCCAGCTCTTGGGCAGGTCGATCAACTGTCGGGCCTTGGGGCAGATGCCCTGGAAGTAGCTCTCCACCTCTTCCTTGCTGCCATCGGTGACGCCCCAGGTTTCCTGTTGACGGCTGTGGAAGGTGACGACAACGTTGTACTGTTCGCCCCCACGCAGCGGGTAGTGCACCAGGTGGCACTTGGGGCCGGCCCACAGGCTGGCAGCGTTCCAGCGCAGGTTCTCGGGGAAGTCGGCGCGATCCACCACGGCGCGGTACACCACATGGCCGGTCACCCGCGGCGGGTCGTTGACGTACTGTGCCCGCAGCACCGACTTGCCGCCCTCGGCGCCAATCAGGGCCTGGCCGGCCCAGCGCCTGCCGTTCTGGTCGATGGCGCTGACGGTGCCCGTGGTCTCGTCCTGTTCAATGCGCTCCACGCGTGTGTGAGTGTGGAAGCTGACGCGGCCCGTTTCCTGCGCGCCCTCCAACAGCGACAGGTGCACATCGGCGCGGTGGATCACCGCGTACGGGTTGCCGAAGCGCTGGCGGAAGGCCTCGCCCGTCTCCAGCCGCCCGACCAGCGTCTCGTCGACGGCATCGTGCATCACCATGCTCTCGGTGTAGACGGCGCGCCCCCGCGCCTTGTCCCCGACGCCCAGGGCGTCGAACGCATGGAAGGCGTTGGGGCCGAGCTGGATGCCCGCACCGATCTCACCAATCTCCGGCGCCTGCTCCAGCACGGTGACCTTGAAGCCCTGCCGCACCAAGGCCAGGGCCGCCGCCAGGCCGCCGATGCCGCCGCCAGCGACGATGACGGGAAGCTCTTCATTGCGTGTGACCACGTACACCTCCGGAAACGGCAAGTCATCAGTATGCTGACGATAAGTATAGGTTCGGTCCGGCCGTATAAACCGAGGGTTTACGCGAGCGGCGAGCCCAGGTCGGGCGGGGCGGGGGGGGGGGAGGGCAGACCGATGCTGCCCAGGCGCGATCAGAGCGCGAACGACGGCCTCTGGCCCAGTTGCGCTCTCCAGCGCAGCAGGTGGGGATGGCGCTCGTCCGGCTTGACCTTGACGACACGCGCGAAGTCCACGGCCACGCAGGCCGTGATGTCGGCCACGCTGAACGACGCGCCGGCCACGAACTCGTGGGCTGACAACTGCTCGTTCAGCGTCACCAGGAACTGCGAGATGCGCGCCACCCCGCGCTGCGCCAGTTCGGGGATCTGCGGATAGTCCACCGGGCCGGGCAGCGCGCGGTTGGCCATGGCGGGCGAGCCGTTGCGCAAGGCTTCCGCCACGGCGAACAGGCCGTCGAACTCGGCCCGCCACTGCCAGCTGGCGATGGCAGCCTTCTCTTCGGGCGTGGTGCCCATCAGCGCGGGTTGCGGGTAGGCCGCTTCAAGCCACGCGGCGATGGCGGCGTTGTCGGTCAGCACCAGGCCGTCCGGCAACTGCAAGGCCGGCACGGTGCACTGCGGGTTCACGGCGCGGTAGGCCGGGCTGAACTGTTCGCCGCTGCGCAGGTCCACCTGGACGGTGTGGTGGGCCACGCCTTTTTCGGCCAGCAGGATGCGTGCGCGCCGCGGGCTGGGCGCCGTGGCGCAGTCGTACAGGGTGAGGGTGCCGTTCATGGTGCGATCTTGTCTTGCGTGCGGTGCTCGAAGTCGCTGGCGTCGTGCCGCTCGTGCAACTGCGACGCCGGATCCCCCATCACACGGTTGACCATGCGGCCCCGCTTGACGGCCGGTCGTTGACCGATCTCGTCGGCCCAGCGGATGACGTGCGTGTACTCCTGCACCGACAGGAACTCTCCCGCGTCGTACAGCAGACCCTTGGCCAGGGCGCCGTACCAGGGCCACACGGCGATGTCGGCTACCGTGTACTCGTCGCCGGCCAGGTATCGGCACTCGGCCAGGCGGCGGTTGAGCACGTCCATCTCTCGCTTGACCTCCATCGCGAAGCGGTCGATGGGGTACTCGAACTTGGCCGGCGCATAGGCGTAGAAGTGGCCGAAGCCACCGCCCAGGTAAGGGGCGCTGCCCATCTGCCAGAACAGCCACGACAGGCACTCGGCGCGTCCCGCACCCGTCGGCACGAACTCACCGAATTTTTCGGCCAGGTACAGCAGGATGGCGCCGCTTTCGAACACGCGCACCGGCTCCGGCCCGCTGCGGTCCATCAGTGCCGGAATCTTCGAGTTCGGGTTCACCTCGACGAAGCCGCTGCTGAACTGCGCGCCCTCGCGGATGTTGATCAGCCAGGCGTCGTACTCGGCGCCCTGGTGACCGCGGGCCAGCAGTTCCTCCAGCATCACCGTCACCTTCACCCCGTTCGGGGTGGCCAGCGAATACAACTGCAGCGGGTGGCGGCCCACCGGCAGGGCCCGCTCGTGGGTGGCGCCGGCGATGGGCCGGTTGATGCTGGCAAACGTGCCCCCGCTGGGCTTCTGCCAGGTCCAGACGCGTGGCGGGGTGTAGTCGGTGGGGTTGGTCATTGGCGTGCTCGGTTGAGATGATCCCGCGCAAACATTCGGCGCGTGGTCGGTGGCCTATCGGCAGGCACAGGCACAGCGCGGTCGCACGAACATTGGCGAAGGCTGAATTCTGGTGCCTGGCGAGGGTGCTGGTGAAGCCATTCACCGTTACCGTTCGAGCGTGGCCCAAAAAGAAAGGGCCCAGAGATGACTCTGGGCCCTTGGTACTGGTGGAGCCGGCGGGAATCGAACCCGCGTCCGCAAGCCTTTGCCGGCCAGTTCTACATGCGTAGCCGTCTGATTTGGATCTCACCCCTTGCGCCGCGCAGCGGCACGCTGCGCAAGGTGCCAGTCACTTGATCTCGTCGACCACCGAGTGACCCGGTGGCCCACCAGCCGATGTGAATGACCTCTCAGCTGTCAGACCTTGCGGTCTTCAAGCCCGGCCCATCGGCCTGCCGTTGAGAGGCTCACCGGTGTTAAGCGGCGAGGGCGAAACGTTCGTCGTTCGCAGTTACTTTGTTCCCAGTGGATTTACGAGCGTACTGGTGCTCGGCATGCCCTGAACCGACGCCGTACCCACGTCGAAGCCAGGTCGGCCCCAAGCCATGGATCTTAGGGCAAGTTCAGCCAATGCAAGAGGCCTTGCGGTTGCGCGAGAAGAGAATCCGCACCCCATTCGTGGATGGGCTCGCCCTGACCGAGGTAACCCCAGCCTGCGGCCAAGGTCATCATGCCTGCGGCGCGGCCCGCCTGGATGTCGCGCAGGTCATCACCCACATAGGCACAGTTGGCCGGTTCGGCCTGCAGGCGGCGGCAGGCCTCGAGCAGGGGCTCGGGGTGGGGCTTGGCATAGGGGGTGGAGTCGCCCCCGATCAACACCCCGGCGCGCGAGTACAGGCCCAGCCCTTCGGTGACGGCCAGGGCGAGGTGGTGCGCCTTGTTGGTGACGATGCCCCAGCCCAGGCCCTGGTGTTCCAGTTGGTCCAGCACGCTCCACACGCCTTCGAAGACCGTGGTGCTGTGCAGCAGTCTTTGCGCATACAGGGCCAGAAACCGCGCCTTCAGATCCTCGTAACCCGCGTCACCTGGCTTCACGCCGAAGGCCAGACCCACCATGCCGCGTGCGCCTGCACCCACCATTGGGCGCAGCGCCTCGTAGGGCAGGGCAGGGTGCCCGTGTTCCCGGCGCAGTTCGTTGGCGGCGCCCGCAAGGTCGGGCGCGCTGTCCACCAGGGTGCCGTCCAGATCGAACAGCACCGTGCGAATGGGGCGCTTCATGCAGGTCGCCTGCAGGCGAACAGGTAGTTCACGCTGGTGTCGCCCGAGAGCTTGTAGCGCCGCGTCAGCGGGTTGTATTCCATGCCCTTGCTGCCTTCCAGCGTGAGGCCGCACTCGCGGGTCCAGCGTGCCAGTTCGCTCGGGCGAATGAAGCGCGCGTACTCATGCGTGCCTTTGGGCAGCAGGCCCAGCACGTACTCGGCGCCGATGATGGCAAAGAGGAACGACTTCGGGTTGCGGTTGAGCGTGGAGAAGAAGACCCAGCCCCCGGGCCGCACCAGCGCGGCACAGGCCCGGACCACAGAGGAGGGGTCGGGCACGTGTTCCAGCATCTCCATGCACGTCACGACGTCGAAGCGGCCGGGCGCCTCGGCCGCCAGCGCCTCGGCTGCGATCTCGCGGTACTCGATGTTCTCCACGCCCGATTCGAGGGCGTGCAGGCGCGCCACGCCCAGGGGCCGCGTGGCCAGATCGATGCCGGTGACATGGTTCGCCCGCCGCGCCATGGCCTCGGCCAGGATGCCGCCCCCGCAACCCACGTCCAGTGCCCGCTGTCCCTTGAGTCGCGCCAGTTCATCGATCCACTCCAGCCGCAGCGGGTTGATCTGGTGAAGGGGCCGGAATTCACTGTCCGGGTCCCACCAGCGGTGGGCCAGTTCGCTGAACTTGGCCAGTTCTTGGGGATCGACGTTGGTCATGGGGAACGATTGTGCTCGCGGAAACGAAAAACCCCGCCGAAGCGGGGTTTGCATCTGTAAAGGGCCAGGGGCCCCTTGCAGTCTTCGAAGCTTACCTTCTGGTGCGCGTACCCACGACTTCCACTTCCACGCGACGATTCTTCGCGCGGCCTTCGGACGTCTTGTTGTCAGCCACAGGCGACTTCTCGCCCTTGCCTTCGGTGTAGACCCGGTTCTTCTCGACGCCGGCCGTCACCAGGAAAGCCTTGACGGCCTCTGCACGGGCGATCGACAGCTTTTGGTTGTAGGCATCGCCACCCACGGCGTCGGTGTGCCCGACCGCGATGATGACTTCGAGGTTCACGCTCTTGGTCTTGGACACCAGATCCGTCAGCTTGGCTTGTGCCTCGGGCTTCAGGTTGGACTTCCCGAAATCGAAGAAAGCGTCAGCAGCGAACGTCACCTTCTCAGCCACGGGTGCGGGCGGCGCTGCCGGAGGCGCAGGCGGGCGAGGTGCCGGTGCGGGCGCGGGGGCCGGAGCCGGGGGGGGAGGAGGAGGAGGGGGTGCTGCTGGCGGCGGCGGGGGTGGCGGGGGTGCCACGCGAGGAGCGGGGGCAGGTGCCGGGGCCGGGGCGGGCGGCTTCAGCGCGCCGTCGCAGGCCGCATCGGCGGTCGCAGGCGTCCAGCCTGCGTTGCGCCAGCACAACTCATTGTTGCCGTTCTTCCAGGCGGTGCCGTCGGCAGCGCGCCAGTTGTCGTTGCTCTTGGCTTGGGCAAACGCGGCCATGGGCATGGCAAGCGCAGCCGATGCGAAAAGCATCGCCACCTTGTTCAGTTTCTTCATGTTTATCCTCTCGAGGAAAGCCGCAGTTGCCTGCGAAACGTTCAAATCGGAAGCCCATTGTGCTGGGCGACGCCCAACTACACGGCGGGTGTTTACCCCGACGTAAATATTGTGCCATAGGGGTTACGGCAGTTTCCCTTTCTCCTGACCGGATGCTGAGCCCAGGCATCCTTGTTGCGCACTCGCTACACACCCCGCGGCTTAGAATCTGCGTTGCTTTCCTGCAACCATGCTGGCTGACAGGAAAGAAGGCGCAAAGCCGATTTCACTACCGTCCACCGCAGCCGCCAGGCTGGCCCGCATGACCCAGTTCGCCAAGGAAACGTTGCCCATCAGCCTCGAAGAGGAGATGCGGCGGTCCTACCTCGACTACGCCATGAGCGTGATCGTCGGGCGCGCGCTGCCCGATGCGCGCGACGGATTGAAGCCCGTCCACCGGCGCGTGCTGTTCGCGATGCACGAACTGAACAACGACTGGAACCGGCCGTACAAGAAGTCGGCCCGTATCGTGGGTGATGTCATCGGCAAGTACCACCCGCACGGCGACACGGCGGTGTACGACACCATCGTGCGCATGGCGCAGGACTTTTCCCTGCGCCACATGCTGGTGGACGGCCAGGGCAACTTCGGTTCGGTGGACGGTGACAACGCCGCGGCCATGCGTTACACCGAGATCCGGCTGTCCAAGATCGCCCACGAAATGCTGGCCGACCTGGACAAGGAAACGGTGGATTTCGGGCCGAACTACGACGGCTCGGAGAAAGAACCGCTGGTGCTGCCCACCCGGCTGCCCAACCTGCTGGTGAACGGCTCAGCCGGTATCGCAGTGGGCATGGCCACCAACATCCCGCCGCACAACCTGAACGAGGTGGTGGATGCCTGCCTGCATCTGCTGAAGTCTTCAGACGCTTCCATCGAAGAGTTGATGGAGATCATCCCGGCGCCTGACTTTCCCACGGCCGGCATCATCTACGGCCTGAATGGCGTGCGCGAGGGCTACCGCACGGGCCGGGGCAAGGTGGTGATGCGTGCGCGCTGCCACTTCGAGGACATCGACCGGGGCCAGCGCCAGGCGATCATCGTTGACGAGATCCCCTACCAGGTCAACAAGAAGACGCTGCTCGAGCGCATTGCCGAGTTGGTCCACGAGAAGAAGCTTGAGGGCATCAGCCACATCCAGGACGAGAGCGACAAGTCCGGCATGCGCGTGGTGATCGAGCTCAAGCGCGGCGAAGTGCCCGAGGTGGTGCTGAACAACCTGTACAAACAGACGCAGCTGCAGGACACCTTCGGCATCAACATGGTGGCGCTGATCGACGGACAGCCCAAGTTGTGCAACCTCAAGCAGCTGCTGGAGATCTTCCTGGAGCACCGGCGCGAGGTGGTGACGCGGCGCACCGTGTTCGAGTTGCGCAAGGCGCGCGAGCGCGGCCACGTGCTGGAAGGCCTGGCCGTGGCGCTGGCCAACATCGACGAGTTCATCGAGATCATCAAGACCTCGCCCACGCCGCCCGTGGCCAAGGCCGCGTTGATGGCCAAGAGCTGGGATTCCTCGCTCGTACGCGAGATGCTGGCCCGTGCCGAAGCGGACACGCCCGGCGGGCGCGCCGCCTACCGTCCTGAGGGCTTGCCCGCCAGCTACGGCATGCAGCCCGAAGGCCTGTACCGCCTGTCGGACGACCAGGCGCAGGAGATCCTGCAGATGCGCCTGCAGCGCCTGACAGGCCTGGAGCAGGACAAGATCATTGGCGAATACAAGGAGGTGATGGCCGAGATCTCCGACTTGCTGGACGTGCTGTCCAAGCCTGAGCGGGTGACCACCATCATCCGCGAGGAGCTCACCGATGTGCGCCAGGAGTTCGGTCAGACCAAGGTGGGTGCCCGCCGCAGCACCATCGAGCACAACGTGCAGGAACTGGGCACCGAGGACCTGATCACGCCCACCGACATGGTGGTGACACTCAGCCACACGGGCTACTTCAAGAGCCAGCCGCTGGCCGAATACCGCGCGCAGCGCCGGGGCGGCCGCGGCAAGCAGGCCACGCAGACCAAGGAAGACGACTGGATCGACCAGCTCTTCATCGCCAACACGCACGACTGGATCCTGTGTTTCAGCGACCGCGGCCGCGTGTACTGGCTCAAGGTGTGGGAAGTGCCGCAAGGTGGCCGCGCCAGCCGCGGCAAGCCCATCGTCAACATGTTCCCGCTGCAGCCGGGCGAGAAGATCACCGTCGTGCTGCCGCTGACGGGTGAATTTCGCAGCTTCCCGGCCGACCACTACGTCTTCATGTCCACGGCGCTGGGTACCGTGAAGAAGACGGCGCTGGACGAGTTCAGCAACCCGCGCAAGGCCGGCATCATCGCGGTGGACCTGGACGAGGGCGACCACCTCATCGGCGCCGCGCTGACCGACGGCCAGCACGATGTGATGCTGTTCAGCGATGGCGGCAAGGCCGTGAGATTCCCGGAAGACGAAGTTCGCCCGCTCTCTCGGACCGCACGTGGCGTTCGGGGCATGCAATTGGATGAAGGCCAGAGCGTCATCGCACTATTGGTCGCGGAAGACGAAACCCAGAGCGTCCTGACCGCAACTGAGAACGGCTTCGGCAAGCGCACCAGCATCGTGGAGTACACCCGGCACGGCCGCGGCGGCAAGGGCATGATCGCCATCATTCAGTCGGAGCGCAACGGCAAGGTGGTGGCCGCCACGCTGGTGCGGTCGGCCGACGAGATCATGCTCATCACCGACAAGGGCGTGCTGGTGCGCACCCGCGTCAGCGAGATCCGCGAACTGGGCCGTGCCACGCAAGGGGTGACGCTGATCGCCCTGGATGCCGGCGCCAAGCTCAGCGGCCTGCAGCGCATCGTGGAAAACGATGCGGGCAGCGATGACGAACCTGAAGCCAACGCTGACGCCGGGGGCGCCGCCTGATGAACCCCGCGCTGCTGGCGCTGCGCGAGCAGATCGACGCCGTTGACCGGGAGTTGCTGACCCTGCTGAACCGCCGCGCCGGCCTGGCGCTTGAGGTGGGCGAGATCAAGAAGCACGAAGGCTCCCCCGTGTTCCGGCCCGAGCGCGAGGCACAGGTGATCGAAGGGTTGAAGCGCGACAACCCCGGCCCGCTGAAGAACGACAGCATCGCGCCCATCTGGCGCGAAGTGATGTCGGCCTGCCGTTCTCTGGAGAATGCTTCCCGAGTGGCGTACTTGGGGCCCGCAGGCACCTTCAGCGAGCAGGCCGCCCTGGGTTACTTTGGTTCGTCCATCGAACGAGTGCCCTGCGCCAGCATCGACGAGGTGTTCCGCGCGGCCAGTGCCGGTGCAGCCGATTTCGGTGTGGTGCCAGTGGAGAACTCCACCGAAGGCGTGGTCGCACGCTCGCTGGACCTGTTCCTCCATACGCCGCTGTCCATCGTGGGCGAGACCAGCCTGCTGGTGCGCCACAACCTGATGCGCAGGACCGCTTCGCGTGAAGCCATTACCGCGGTGCTGGCCCACCCGCAGGCCCTGGCGCAGTGCCAGGCCTGGCTCTCGCTGCACCTGCCGCAGGCCGAGCGCCGGCCCGTGGCCAGCAACGCCGAGGGCGCGCGACTGGCGGCACTGGACGACTCCCTGGCGGCCATCGCCAGCGAGCGTGCGGCCACTGAATTCGGCCTGCACGTGGTGGCGCCTGCCATTCAGGATGATGCGCACAACCGCACGCGCTTCGCCATCGTGGCGCTGCCCGAGCAGGTGCCGCCACCTGGGGCCAGCGGCCATGACTGCACCAGTCTTGTGGTGTCCGTGCCCAACCGACCGGGTGCCGTGCATGACATGCTGGTGCCGCTGAAGGCGCATGGTGTGTCGATGACGCGATTCGAGTCCCGGCCTGCGCGCTCGGGCCAGTGGGAGTACTACTTCTACATCGATCTCGCGGGCCATCCGGACGACCCGCGCGTGGCCACGGCCCTGGCGGAACTGCGGGGCACCTGCGCCTTCTTCAAGGTGCTGGGCACCTACCCCGTCGACACCCACTGAGCATGATCGAGCGGTTGAGCATCATCGGCTGCGGGCTGATGGGGGGCAGCGTTGCGCTGGCCCTGCGGCGCGCGGGGCTGGTGCGGCACATCGCCGGTCATTCACGCACCCCGGCCTCCAGTCGGCGGACGCTGGAACTCGGCGTCATCGACGAGGCCTGTGACAGCGCCGCCGATGCCGTCCGTGGGGCTGACATCGTCTTGTTGTCGGTCCCGGTGGCCTCGACATTTGACGTGCTCGCGAGTCTGCGCACGGCGTTGTCACCCGAAGCCCTTTGCATGGACGTGGGCAGCACCAAGCGGGATGTGGTGGCCGCTGCCCGCGCGGCCTTGGGGCCAGACATCGCGGCGTTCGTGCCGGCTCACCCGATCGCTGGCAAGGAGCGCGCGGGCGTGGACGCTGCGGATGCCGACCTGTACCGTGACCGTCACGTGATCCTGACGCCGCTGGAGGAAACCGACCCCGATCGGACCCGCCGGGCGCGCGCCCTTTGGGAGGCCATGGGCGCCGTGGTGAGCGACATGAGCCCCGAAGACCACGACCGCACGTTCGCGGCGGTGAGCCACCTGCCGCACCTGCTGGCCTTTGCCTACGTGGCCGCCGTGGCGCGCCAGCCGCAGGGCGAACGCATGCTGCAGCTCGCCGGGCCGGGCTTCAGGGACTTCACGCGCATCGCCGGGGGCGAGCCCGCGATGTGGCGCGACATCCTGATGGCCAACCGTGACGAGGTGCTGGCCCAGGCAGCGAGCTTTCGCCACGTGCTGGGGGAGATCGAGCGCGCCATGCTCGCCAGTGACGCCCAGGCCCTGATGGATCAAATTTCCCAGCCTTCCGCCCTGCGCAGCCGGTGGGAGATGGGGGCTGCGATGGGCGCACTTGCCGGCGGCGCCGCATCCAGACCTGCCGCCGCCGACGAGGCGGCTTGAGCGGCTGTTCCGCACCCGCACCCCAGGAGACGGCCGTGAACGGCTGAAGCCACGATGTACGCGATCCCTTTCCTCGACCTGCCCCCCCTGAACGCCGCCGCCGGCACGGTGCGGCTGCCCGGCTCCAAGAGCATCTCCAACCGCGTGTTGCTGCTGGCCGGTCTGGCCGAAGGCACCACGGTCATCCACGACCTGCTGGCCTCGGACGACACGCGCGTGATGCTGGAGGCCCTGCGCGCCCTGGGCTGCAGTGTCGAATCCCGCGGCGCACAGTGGCATGTCACAGGCCTGGGCGGGCGGCTGAAGGTGCACCAGGCCGAGCTGTTCCTGGGCAACGCCGGCACGGCGATGCGGCCGTTGACGGCGGCGCTGGCGGTGCTTGCTGCCACGCAGGGCGGGGACTTCCGTTTGTCGGGCGTGGCCCGTATGCACGAGCGCCCCGTTGGCGATCTGGTGCAGGCGCTGCGTCCGCTGGGTTGTGAGGTCACGTGCGAAGGTCAGGAGGGCTATCCGCCTCTGCGCCTGCAGGGTCGCGCCGGTGGACGCCTGAACCTGTCGCAACCGATCCGGGTGCGGAGCGACGTGTCCAGCCAGTTCCTCACCGCGCTGCTGCTGGCGCTGCCGCTGGTGGCTACAGATGCGGCCGTGGTGATCGAGGTCGACGGCGAATTGATCTCCAAGCCCTACATCGAGATCACGCTGAACATGCTGGCGCAGTTCGGCATCAAGGTGGAGCGCGAGGGTTTCCAGCGCTTCACCCTGCCTGCGGGCAGCGCCTACCGCACGCCAGGCGACGTGCACGTGGAAGGCGATGCCTCGTCGGCGTCGTACTTCATCGCGCTGGGCGCCCTGGCGGCCCGGCCGGGGGCGCCCGTGCGCATCGAGGGCGTGGGCGCTGCTTCCATTCAGGGGGACATCCGCTTCGTGGAGGCCGCGCAAGCCATGGGCGCCACCGTGCGCAGCGGCGCCAACTGGCTGGAAGTCGAGCGGGGCACCTGGCCGCTGAAGGCGCTTCAGCTCGACTGCAACCACATCCCCGACGCGGCCATGACCCTGGCCGTGATGGCGCTGTACGCCGACGGCCCTACGCGGCTGACCAACATCGCCAGTTGGCGCGTGAAGGAGACCGACCGGATCGCTGCGATGGCCGCCGAACTGCGCAAGACGGGTGCCCACGTGATCGAGGGGCCCGATTTCATCGACGTGACCCCCCCGGTGCAGTGGCGGGCCGCGGCGGTGCACACCTACGACGACCACCGCATGGCGATGTGTCTGTCACTGGCGGCGTTCAACCCCTTGGCCCTGGCGTTAACGCCAGGCGCAGCGGTGCCCGTGCGCATCCTCGAGCCGGCGTGTGTGGCCAAGACCTTTCCCGACTACTTCGAGGCCCTGTTCAGCCTGGCGCGCGCAGACGCCGCTGCGGTGCCGGTGATCGCCGTGGACGGCCCCTCGGCTTCAGGCAAGGGCACGCTGGCGGGGCGACTGGCCTTGAGCCTGGGCTATCACCTGCTGGACTCCGGCGCCATCTACCGCGCAGCCGGCGTAGCGGCGCAGCGTGCAGGCGCGGATCTGACGAACGGTGCCGCGGTGGCAGACGTCTGCCGTGGTTTGGATCTGCGCTTCGATGGTGATCGCGTGCTGCTGGACGGCGTGGACCGCACCGACGAAGTGCGCAGCGAGGCCGGCGGTCTGCTGGCCTCGCAGGTCTCGGCCCACCCTGCCGTGCGCCAGGCGCTGCACGAGTTGCAACTGTCCTTCCGCCGCCTGCCCGGGCTTGTGGCCGATGGCCGGGACATGGGCACGGTGGTCTTCCCTGATGCCGCGCTCAAGGTGTTTCTCACGGCGAGTGCCGCCCGCAGGGCCGACAGACGCCATAAGCAATTGATTTCAAAGGGTATTCAGGCTAGACTCGCAGACCTTCGCGCAGACCTTGAGCGGCGTGACGAGCAGGACAGAGTCCGCAGCGCGTCGCCTCTGAAGCCCGCCGAAGATGCGTTGGCTCTGGACAACTCCGACATGGGCATCGACGAGTCCGTCGATCTCGTGCTGGAGTGGTGGAGCCAGCGCAGGCCCTTCTGACGAAGGGCTGGTGCGCAGGCGCCGGCTCTTCCCGGCAGGGCACACCGCCCACCGGGCTCCCCTTCCGGCCGTCAGGCCACCGGGCCCGGTGATCGTCACCATCGCAACCCCCGCAACATCTGTTGCACACATTGCCGGCTTTCACCATTCCTGATCGGGCCGGCGCAGGAAACCACATGTCCCAAATCCAAGCCGCCGCGGGCGGAGAGTCTTTTGCCGCCCTCTTCGAGGAATCACTGCAGCGCAGCGAAATGCGCGCCGGTGAGGTCATCACCGCCGAAGTGGTGCGCATCGACTTCAACCACGTCGTGGTCAACGCAGGCCTCAAGAGCGAGTCCTACGTGCCCATCGAGGAGTTCAAGAACGACCAGGGCGAACTCGAAGTCCAGGTCGGCGACTACGTCTCCGTGGCGATCGATGCCGTGGAGAACGGCTATGGCGACACCATCCTGTCGCGTGACAAGGCCAAGCGCCTGGCGTCCTGGCTGTCGCTGGAGACGGCGCTGGAGTCCGGCGACTTCGTCACCGGCACGGTCAGCGGCAAGGTCAAGGGCGGCCTGACGGTGCTGGTCAACGGCATCCGCGCCTTCCTGCCTGGTTCGCTGCTGGACACCCGCCCCGTGAAGGACATGTCGCCCTTCGAGGGCAAGACCATGGAATTCAAGGTCATCAAGCTCGACCGCAAGCGCAATAACGTGGTGCTGTCGCGCCGCGCCGTGGTCGAGGCCTCCATGGGCGAAGAGCGCGCCAAGCTGCTGGAGACCCTGCAGGAAGGCGCCATCGTGCACGGCGTGGTCAAGAACATCACCGAGTACGGTGCGTTCGTGGACCTCGGCGGCATCGACGGTCTGTTGCACATCACCGACATGGCCTGGCGCCGCGTGCGCCACCCCAGCGAGGTGGTGCAGGTCGGCCAGGAGCTCAGCGCCAAGGTGCTGAAGTTCGACGCCGAGAAGAACCGTGTCAGCCTGGGCATCAAGCAACTGGGCGATGACCCCTGGCACGGCGTGGCCCGCCGTTACCCCACGGGCACGCGTCTGTTCGGCAAGGTCACCAACATCGCCGACTACGGTGCCTTCGTCGAGATCGAGCCGGGCATCGAGGGCCTGGTGCACGTCTCCGAGATGGACTGGACCAACAAGAACGTCGCCCCGTCCAAGGTGGTGTCGCTGGGCGACGAGACCGAGGTCATGGTTCTGGAGATCGATGAGGACAAGCGCCGCATCAGCCTGGGCATGAAGCAGTGCAGGGCCAACCCCTGGGAGGAGTTCAGCTCCACCGTCAAGCGTGGCGATCGCGTCAAGGGCCCCGTCAAGTCCATCACCGACTTCGGCGTGTTCATCGGCCTGGCGCAGGGCATCGACGGCCTGGTGCACCTGTCCGACCTGTCGTGGAACGAGCCGGGCGAGGCGGCCGTTCGCAACTACAAGAAGGGCCAGGAAGTCGACGCCATCGTGCTGGCCATCGATGTGGAGCGCGAGCGCATCTCCCTGGGCGTGAAGCAGCTCGACACCGACCCGTTCACGACCTTCACCACGATCAATGACCGTGGCGCCTTGGTGAACGGCAAGGTCAAGACGGTGGACCCGCGCGGTGCCGAGATCCAGTTGGCCGACGACGTGACGGGCTACCTGCGCGCCAGCGAGATCAGCCGCGACCGCGTGGAAGACGCGCGCAACGTGCTGAAGGAAGGCGACGACCTGTCCGTGATGGTCATCAACGTGGACCGCAAGGCCCGTTCGATCCAGCTCTCCATCAAGGCCAAGGACGTGGCGGACCAGCAGGAAGCCATGCAGCGTCTGTCGCAAAGCAACGAGCGTGAGAACGCCGGCACCACCAGCCTGGGCGCCTTGCTGCGAGCCAAGCTGGACAACACCAACAACGGCTGAAGCCCATGACCCGTTCGGATCTGGTGCTTCGTCTGGCCGAGCGGTTCGCGCAGCTCACGCAGCGCGACACCGAGTTCGCGGTCAAGACGATGCTGGATGCGATGTCCGATGCCCTGGCACGCGGGCATCGCATCGAGATCCGTGGGTTTGGCAGCTTTTCCATCAGCCGCCGGCCGCCGCGCGTGGGGCGCAATCCCCGCAGCGGCGCGCAGGTGACGATTCCCGAAAAGCTGGTGCCGCACTTCAAGCCGGGCAAGGCGCTGCGCGAGTCGGTGGACGCGCTGCCCATGCCGCCCGAGCCGCCGCTGGCCGAAGCCAAGGCGCCCGCCCGGGCTGCCTGAGACACCGTTCCCCTGCAGAGCCGCCCTCGGGCGGCTCTTTCCTTTCTGGGGCTGCGTAAGGCTAGAAGAGGAAGTAACGCTGCGCCATTGGCAGCAAAACCGCGGGCTCGCAGGTCAGCAATTGCCCATCGGCACGCACCGCGTAGGTCTGCGCATCGATTTCCATCACCGGCAGGTAGCCGTTGTGCACCATGTCGGGCTTGCGCACCGTTCGGCAGCCCTTCACGGCTGAAAGTGTCTTGCGCAGGCCCAGGCCCGCTGCGGCGCCGTTGGCCAGTGACGCCTGGCTGACGAAGGTGATCGACCCGTTGGCCAAGGCGCCGCCGAAGCTGCCGAACATCGGCCGGAAGTGCACGGGCTGCGGCGTCGGGATGCTGGCGTTGGGGTCGCCCATGGCCGCAGCGGCGATGAAGCCGCCTTTGAGGATGAGGGCCGGTTTGACGCCGAAGAACGCCGGCTTCCACAGCACCAGGTCGGCCCACTTGCCCACTTCGATGCTGCCCACCTCGTGCGCGATGCCATTGGCCAAGGCCGGGTTGATGGTGTACTTGGCCACGTAGCGCTTGACGCGGAAGTTGTCGTGGCGCTCACTGTCCTGCGGCAATGCGCCGCGCTGCGCCTTCATCTTGTGCGCGGTTTGCCAGGTGCGGATGATGACCTCGCCCACGCGGCCCATGGCCTGGCTGTCGCTGCTCATCATGCTGATGGCGCCCAGGTCGTGCAGCACGTCTTCGGCGGCGATGGTCTCGCGCCGGATGCGGCTTTCGGCAAAGGCCAGGTCTTCGGCGATGCCAGCGTCCAGGTGGTGGCACACCATCAGCATGTCCAGATGCTCGTCCACCGTGTTGGTGGTGTAGGGCATGGTGGGGTTGGTGCTGCTGGGCAGGAAGTTGGCCTCGCCCACCACCTTCATGATGTCGGGCGCGTGCCCGCCCCCCGCGCCTTCGGTGTGGAAGGCGCAAAGCGTGCGGCCCTTCGTGGCCGCGATCGTGTTCTCGACGAAGCCGGACTCGTTGAGCGTGTCGGAATGGATGGACACCTGCGTGTCGGTGGCCTCGGCCACGCTCAGGCAGCAGTCGATGGCGCTGGGCGTGGTGCCCCAGTCCTCGTGCAGTTTCAGGCCGATGACACCGGCCTCGATCTGCTGCTGCAGCGCCTCGGGTCGGCTGGCGTTGCCCTTGCCGAGGAAGCCGAGGTTCATCGGAAAGGCCTCCGCAGCCTGCAGCATGCGGGCGATGTTGGCCGGCCCGGGTGTGCAGGTGGTCGCGAAGGTGCCGGTGGCCGGCCCGGTGCCGCCGCCCAGCATGGTGGTCACGCCGGACATCAGCGACTCTTCAATCTGCTGCGGGCAGATGAAGTGGATGTGGCTGTCGATGCCGCCGGCGGTGACGACCATCCCTTCACCGGCGATGATCTCCGTCCCTGGGCCGATGACGATGTCCACGCCCGGCTGCACATCCGGATTGCCGGCCTTGCCGATGCCGCAGATGCGCTGGCCGCGCAGGCCGATGTCGGCTTTCACGATGCCCCAGTGGTCGATGATCAGCGCGTTGGTGATCACGCAGTCCACGGCATCGGCCACGCCCGGCCCGTTGCGGCGCTGGCTCTGGCCCATGCCGTCGCGGATGGTCTTGCCGCCGCCGAACTTGACTTCCTCGCCGTAGCCGCCGCTGCGCAGAGTCATGTCCTGCTCTACCTCGACGACCAGGCCGGTGTCGGCCAGGCGAACGCGATCACCCACCGTGGGGCCGTACATCTCGGCGTAGGCACGTTTTCCGATGGATGCCATTACAGCGCTCCTTGCACAAGGCCGCGGAAGCCCCAGACCTGCCGGTCGCCGCTGTAGTCCACCAACTCCACCGTGCGCTGCTGGCCAGGCTCGAAGCGTACGGCGGTGCCCGAGGCGATGTTCAGGCGCATGCCGCGTGCGGCCTCTCGATCGAAGCGCAGGGCCGCGTTGGTCTCGGCAAAGTGGTAGTGCGAGCCCACCTGAATGGGGCGGTCGGCGGTGTTCTCGACCACCGTGGTGCAGGTGCGCCGACCGGGGTTGAGTTCGAGTTCGCCTTCGTCGGTGAGCAGTTCGCCGGGAATCATCACTTCCTCCCGCGCCACCACAGGAATGCCGCTGCGGCCACGGCAGCGACCACGAAGCCTGCCACGTCAGTGGCATGCCAATGGGCGCCCGGCAGGCCGTGTCCTTCATGGGCCTGGGCTGCAACGGCCCAGAACAAGGCGAAAAGGGTCAGGGTGTGCTTCATCTTGGTGCGTTGGCGGTTGTGTGAAGACGTGGCGCGTGCAGAACTGAGGCCTGCAGGTGGTCAAGTGATGGGCTGGTGCACGGTCACCAGCTTGGTGCCGTCCGGGAAGGTGGCTTCCACCTGAATGTCGGGAATCATGTCCGCCACGCCCTCCATGACGTCGGCCCGCGTCAGTACCGTCTTGCCCTCGCTCATCAACTGGGCCACGGTCTTGCCGTCGCGTGCGCCTTCCATCACGGCGGCCGTGATCAGGGCGATCGCCTCGGGGTGGTTGAGCCTCAGGCCGCGCGCTCGCCGGCGCTCGGCCAGCAGGGCTGCGGTGAAGATCAACAGCTTGTCTTTCTCGCGCGGGGTGAGTTCCATGATGGTTGATGCAAGCAGATTCGATGCCATCGTAATGCGGTTGGGCGCCAATGCCCAGACTGTTGGCACGGTCATTGCTGATAGAGACCCCGGGATCGCCCTCATCAACCTGTCAGGAGCATTCATGACCTCTGCCAACCCTCTCCGTCGCGCCGGCCTCAAGGCGCTGGCATCCGCACTTGTCGCCGCCGGCTTTGCAGTGCCGGCCTTGGCCCAGAACACCATCAAGGTGGGCGTGCTGCACTCGCTGTCCGGCACGATGGCGATTTCGGAGACGGTGCTCAAGGACACCGTCCTGATGGCCATCGACGAGATCAACGCCAAGGGCGGCGTGCTGGGCAAGAAGCTCGAGCCGGTGGTGGTGGACCCGGCGTCCAACTGGCCGCTGTTCGCCGAGAAGGCCAAACAGCTGATCTCTCAGGACAAGGTGGCTGCTGTGTTCGGCTGCTGGACCAGCGTGTCGCGCAAGAGCGTGCTGCCGGTCTTCGAGCAGAGCAACGCGTTGCTTTTCTACCCCGTGCAATACGAGGGCGAGGAACTCAGCCCCAACGTGTTCTATACCGGTGCGGCGCCCAACCAGCAGGCCATTCCGGCGGTGGAATACCTTATGAGCAAGGATGGTGGCGGCGCCAAGCGTTTCGTGCTTCTGGGTACCGACTATGTGTACCCGCGCACGACCAACAAGATCCTGCGCGCCTTCCTGAAGGCCAAGGGCATTGCGGATGCCGACATCCTGGAGGAGTACACGCCCTTCGGCCACTCCGACTACCAGAGCATCATCGCCAAGATCAAGAAGTTCTCGAGCGAAGGCAAGAAGACGGCGGTGGTGTCCACCATCAACGGCGACTCCAACGTGCCCTTCTACAAGGAGCTGGGCAACCAAGGCCTGAAGGCCAAGGACGTGCCAGTGGTGGCCTTCTCGGTCGGTGAGGAAGAACTGCGTGGCGTGGACACCAAGCCGCTGGTGGGCCACCTGGCCGCCTGGAACTACTTCCAGTCGATCAAGAACCCGACCAACGACGAGTTCATCAAGAAGTGGTCAGCCTACGCCAAGGCCAAGAACATCGCGGGCCACAAAGACAAGCCCTTGACCAACGACCCGATGGAGGCCACCTACCTCGGCGTGTACATGTGGGCCCAGGCTGTGACCAAGGCCAAGAGCACGGACGTGGACAAGGTGCGTGCGGCCATGTACGGCCAGACCTTCAAGGCGCCATCGGGCATCACCAGCAAGATGGATGACAAGAACCACCACCTCCACAAGAGCGTGTTCATCGGCGAAGTGCAGGCTGATGGCCAGTTCAAGGTGGTGTGGAAGACCCCCGGTCCCGTGGTGGCTGACCCGTGGAGCGACTTCATCGCGGAAAACAAGGGCAAGGCCAACGTGCCGGCCAAGTCCAAGTGATCTCGCGGGTCTGATGCCAAGTGAGTTCTGCGGCCACCTTGTGGCGGGTGGTCGTGCTGCTGGGCCTGTTGGCCTGCAGCATGGCTGCCCGCGCCCTCAGTCCCGAGCAGGCCATGGCCATCGCTCAGGGCGACAGCGATGCCCGCATCGCTGCCTTGAACGAACGCGTGACCGCACGAGACCCGCAACTCGCCGCCTACGTGGAGGCGCTGCTGGCCGACGAGGTGCGTGTGGCTGGCAGCAAGGTCTACCTGGTGCGTGGCGCTGCCAGCACCCTGGTGGGCAGCGGCGCAGCAGCCCCGCTGCCCGAGGGTGCCGAGGAGGTGGTGAACAACAACCGCATGCGCCAGGCGCTCGAGGGCGCCCTGGCCGCCTTTCGGCTGGGCTCGCCTGACCGGGAGGTTCGCGCCAAGGCCGTGGCGGACCTGCGCGATGTGATCGACGAAAGTCTGGTTCCCCTGCTGGAGCAGGCCGCAACCGCTGAGACGGACGAACGCCTGAAGGCCGATCTGGCCATGCTCAAGGCCAAGGCCTTGATCGGCTCAGCGGACGCTGCCAGACGACTGGCTGCCGCCGAGCTGCTGGCCGGCAGCCAGGACTCTGCTGTGCGTTCGTTGCTGATGGAGCAACTGGCGCAAGAAGGCGACGCGGCCGTCAAGGCGGCCCTGCAGACTTCGCTGGACAAGGTGCAATCGCGCCTGGCCTGGGGTGAGCGACTGGGTGTGCTCTTCACGGGTGCCAGCCTGGGCTCCATCCTCCTGCTGGTGGCGTTGGGCCTGGCCATCACCTACGGCCTGATGGGCGTGATCAACATGGCGCACGGCGAGCTCATGATGATCGGGGCCTACGCCACCTTCGTGGTGCAGAACCTCTTCAGGGCTTACCTGCCCGGGGCCTTTGATTGGTATGTGCTGGCGGCCATTCCGGTGGCCTTCCTCAGCGCGGCGCTGGTGGGCGCCGTTCTCGAGCGCAGCGTGATCCGCTGGCTGTATGGGCGTCCGCTCGAAACCCTGCTGGCCACCTGGGGCATCAGCCTGATCCTCATGCAGGCCGTGCGCTCGTTTTTTGGGGCGCAGAACGTCGCCGTGGAGAACCCTGCCTGGCTGTCGGGCGGCGTGCAGGTGCTGCCCAACCTGACCTTGCCCTTCAACCGCATCGCGATCCTGGTGTTCGCCGCGATGGTGCTGCTGGGCGTGGCACTGCTGATCAGCCGCACGCGGCTGGGCCTGTTCGTGAGGGGTGTCACGCAGAACCGCCGCATGGCCGCGTGCATGGGCGTGAACACGGCGCGCGTGGACACCTACGCCTTCGCACTGGGCGCGGGTATCGCCGGTCTGGCCGGCTGTGCACTGAGCCAGGTGGGCAACGTGGGCCCGGACCTGGGCCAGGGCTACATCGTCGACAGCTTCATGGTCGTGGTGCTGGGGGGCGTGGGCCAGCTGGCCGGCACGGTCTACGCCGCTCTGGGGTTGGGGGTGCTGGGCAAGCTGCTGGAAGGCTGGCAGGGGGCGGTGCTGGCCAAGATCATGGTGCTGGTGCTGATCGTGGTCTTCATCCAGAAGCGACCGCAAGGCCTGTTCGCTCTCAAGGGCAGGAGCGCCGAGGCATGACCACGCAACTCGGTGTGCGCGGCTGGACCGGGGTGCTGAGCGCCCTGGTGGTGGTGGCCGTGCTGGTGCCCTTGCTGAACCTGGCCGTGCCCGCGGGCAGCACGTGGCACCTCAGTGATTTCTATGTGAGTTTGGTGGGCAAGATCCTGTGCTACGCCATCTGTGCCCTGGCCATCGACCTGATCTGGGGTTACACCGGCATCCTCAGCCTGGGGCACGGACTGTTCTTCGCGCTTGGCGGCTACGGCATGGGGATGTACCTCATGCGGCAGATCGGCCGCGACGGCCAGTACAAGAGCGACATGCCCGACTTCATGGTGTTCCTGAACTGGAAGGAGTTTCCGTGGCACTGGGCCTGGAGCGACAGCTTTGTCGCGCAGATGCTGTTGGTGGTGGCCGTGCCCGGCCTGCTGGCCCTCGTGTTCGGCTGGTTCGCTTTCCGTTCGCGCATCAAGGGCGTGTACTTCTCCATCATCACGCAGGCGCTCACATTCGCTGCCATGCTGCTGTTCTTCCGCAACGAGACGGGCTTTGGCGGCAACAACGGCTTCACCGACTTCAAGCGCATCCTGGACATCCCCATCGACCAGGCGATGCGCGTGTTCCTGTGCGTGCTCAGTGGCGTGGTGCTGATCGGCTTCTTCGTCATGAGCAGGGCCATCGTGCACAGCAAGTACGGCCGCGTGTTGCAGGCCATCCGCGACGCCGAAAGCCGGGTCATGTTCACGGGCTACGACCCCGTGGCCTACAAGCTCAGCATCTGGACCTTGTCGGCGGTGATGTGCGCCGTGGCCGGCGCCCTCTACGTGCCGCAGGTGGGCATCATCAATCCCGGTGAGATGAGTCCGGCGGCCAGCATCGAGATGGCGATCTGGGCGGCAGTGGGCGGGCGAGGCACCTTGATCGGCCCCATCATCGGCGCGTTCTTCGTCAACGGCGCCAAGAGCTGGTTCACCGTGGCCTTCCCCGAGTTCTGGCTGTACTTCCTGGGCGCCTTGTTCATCGCGGTGACGCTGTTCCTGCCGAACGGCATCATCGGCTTGCTGCGCAACCTCGGGGGAATCATCGGCCTGTTGCGCAACCCGGGCAGCCTCATCGGGCTGCTGCGGCGTAACCGGGAGGCCCGCAAGTGACCCCCGACCTGATGGAAGAAGGCGCGCGGCGCCGCGAGGTGTACGCCAGCCGCAGCGTGGAGGCCGGCAGCACCGAGTCCGGCGGACGCAGTGCCGGCTACGGACGCATCGCCAAGCTCGGTGAGCCCGACTTCACCCAGGGCGTGGCCCTCTACCTGGACGACATCACCGTGAGCTTCGATGGCTTCCGGGCGCTCAACGCCCTGTCGCTGACGGTGGACGTGGGCGAGCTGCGCTGCATCATCGGCCCCAACGGGGCGGGCAAGACGACGATGATGGACTGCATCACCGGCAAGACGCGGCCTGACGCGGGCAGTGCCTTCTTCGGCTCCACCATCGACCTGTTGCGGCTGAAGGAGGCGGAGATCGCGCAGATCGGCATCGGCCGCAAGTTCCAGAAGCCCACGGTCTACGAGCCGCTGTCGGTCTTCGAGAACCTGGAGCTGGCGCTCAAGGCCGACCGGCGCGTGCGCGCGGCCCTGTTCCACCGGCTCAGCAGCGAGCAGCAGGACCGCATCGACGAGGTGCTGAACCTGATCCACCTGAAGGACGAGGCCCGGCGCGAGGCCGGTCTTCTCAGTCACGGCCAGAAGCAGTGGCTCGAGATTGGCATGCTGCTGGTGCAAGACCCCAAGCTGCTGTTGCTGGACGAACCCGTGGCCGGGATGACCGACGAGGAGACGGAGCGCACGGCCGAGCTCTTCCTGTCGCTGGAGGGCCGGCACTCGCTGGTGGTCGTGGAGCACGACATGCACTTCGTCGACCAGCTCACGCAGGGGCGCAAGAAGGTGACGGTGTTGCACGAAGGCAGCGTGCTGGCCGAAGGTTTGCTTTCGGACGTGCAGCGTAACGAAAGGGTGGTCGAGGTCTACCTCGGCCGCTGAAACCACCAACCATGCTTGAAGTTCAGGGTCTGAACCAGTTCTATGGCGGCAGCCACATCCTGCGCGACCTTGCTTTCGAGGCGCGCATGGGTGAAGTGACCGTGCTGCTGGGGCGCAATGGCGTGGGCAAGACCACGCTGCTCAAGAGCCTGATGGGCGTGGTGCCGCTGAAGACAGGGTCGGTCAAGCTGGACGGCGTCGACCTCACCCGCGCCCCGCCCTATGAACGCGTGCGCGCCGGGGTGGGTTACGTGCCGCAGGGGCGAGAGATCTTCGGCCGCCTGACGGTGGAGGACAACCTGCGCATGGGCCTGGCCACCCGGCCCGGTGGCACGGCCATCCCGCCAGAGTTGTTCGAGCTGTTTCCGGTGCTGCAGCAGATGCTGCAACGCCGCGGAGGCGACCTCTCGGGCGGGCAGCAGCAGCAGCTGGCCATCGCCCGGGCGCTGGCCGCCGGCCCGAAGCTGCTGATGCTGGACGAGCCCACCGAGGGCATCCAGCCCAGCATCATCAAGGACATTGGCCGGGTGATCCGGATGCTGGCCGACCGCAAGACCATGGCCATCGTGCTGGTCGAGCAGTACTACGACTTCGCCGCGGAACTTGCTGACCAGTACCTGGTGATGGAGCGGGGCCAGATCGTGGCCCGTGGCCGCGGCGCCGACATGGCGTCTGACGGCGTGCGCCAGCGTATGTCGATCTGAACGGGGCGATCGAGGGCCCGCGGCGGCGCCTCCCTCACGCACTGGCGCAAGCGGAGCCAGCTGAGCAGCCGGCGCGTCGTCTCCGCCGGTCCCCACCCCCGCTGGGGCCGAGGGGGTCCGTCCACAATCCAGGACCTGTACCTTCCTTCTGTCTGGTCTGATGTCCCAGCCCCCCGAACTGCTGCAGATCCGCGACCTGCGCTACGCCTGGCCGGGTGCGTCTGCCGATGTGCTGACCCTGCCCGCCCTGGACTTGCGCGCCGGGCGCAGCTATTTCCTGCACGGCCCCAGTGGCTGCGGCAAGAGCACGCTGCTGGGTCTGATGGCGGGTGTCCTGCTGCCACGCCAGGGCCGCGTCGAATTCCTCGGCCAGGACTGGGCCTGCCTGCCGCCCGGCCGTCGCGACCGCCGCCGGGCGCAATTCGTGGGGGTCATCTTCCAGCAGTTCAACCTGCTGTCCTACCTGTCGTGCCTGGACAACGTACTGCTGCCCTGCCGGTTGTCACACGTGCGCGCCGAGCGATGTGCGGGCTCTGCGCAGGAGGAAGCGCGACGGCTGCTGCAGCGCATGGAGTTGCCCTCCGACCTCTGGCAGCGCAGCGCCGGCACCCTGTCCATCGGCCAGCAGCAGCGTGTGGCGGCGGCCCGCGCGTTGATCGGGCGCCCGGCATTGGTGATCGCGGATGAACCGACCTCCGCCCTGGATGAGCCTCTGCGGGAAGCCTTCATGGCCCTGCTGATGGGCGAATGTCGTGAGGGCGGCAGCACCCTGGTGTTCGTCAGCCATGACGAGCGCCTGGCGGCCCACTTCGATGAGCGCCTTTCACTGCGGGCGCTGCAGGCCCTTCAGCCACCTGGGCCACCTCGGCCACTCCAGCCACTCCAGCCACTCCAGCCACTCCAGCCACTCCAGCCACTCCAGCCACTCCAGCCCGAGGAGGAGTCTGCGCGATGACCTTTCTCCTTCGCCTGGCGACCCGCAGTGCCTGGAACCGGCGTGGCACCCTTGCCCTGGTGCTGGCTTCGATCGCGCTCTCCACAGCCCTGCTCTGGGCGCTCGAAGGCTTGCGGCGCGACCTGCGCAGCAGTTTTTCAAATGCCGTCAGCGGCACCGATCTGGTCGTGGGCGCCCGCAGCGGGCCGGTGCAGTTGATGCTGTATGCCGTGTTTCGCGTGGGCGGGGCCACCAACAGCATTTCCATGGACAGCGTGCGCTCGGTGTCCGCTCACCGGGCCGTGGCGTGGACGGTGCCCATTGCGCTGGGTGACTCGTACCGCGGTTTCCCGGTCATGGGCACCACCACGGCCTACTTCCAGCACTTCGCCTATGGGGACCGGCAGCCCTTGGCCCTGGAGGCGGGCCGCCCCTTCAGCGGGACGCTGGACGGCCTGTACGAGGCCGTGCTGGGCGCGGAGGTGGCGCAGCGGCTGGGCCACCGCCTGGGTGACCGCATCACGCTGGCCCATGGCATGAGCGGGGCTGCGGGCACCGAGCATGCCGACAAGGCTTTCGTGGTCACCGGCATCCTGCAACGCACCGGCACGCCCGTGGACCGCACGGTGCATGTGAGCCTGCAGGCCCTGGAGGCGCTGCACCTGGACTGGGTGGGCGGCGCCCCGATGCCGGGCTTGCGCATCTCCGCCGAGGACGCGCGCAAGTTCGACCTGGAACCCAAGCAGGTGACGGCTGCGTTGGTGGGGCTGAAGAGCCGGGCTGCGGTCTTCAATGTCCAGCGCTTCGTCGCCGAGTACCCAGCAGAGCCGCTGCTGGGTGTGCTGCCGGGCGTGGCCCTCGACGAACTGTGGGACGCCGTTGGCCTGGGCGAGCGGGCCCTGCAGCTCGTGTCCGCGCTGGTGGCCGTGGTCAGCCTGGCGGGCCTGGTGGCCACGGTCCTGGCGGGGCTGAACGAACGCCGAAGGGAGTTGGCGGTGCTGCGCGCCGTGGGCGCCGGTCCGCGTGACGTGATGGGGCTGCTGGTGCTGGAAGGGGCCGTGGTGACCGGCGCAGGGGTCGTGCTGGGGGTGCTGTCGGCGGTGACCGTCCAGGCCCTGGCGAGCCCGCTGATGCAGCAGCGCCTCGGCATCGTCCTGCAGATGGGCTCGCCCGCCGTCACCCAGTGGGGCGTGCTGGCGGCCGTACTGGTCGCGGGTATGCTCGCCAGCCTGGTGCCGGCCTGGAGGGCTTACCGCCTGTCGCTGGAGGATGGTCTGTCGCCCAGGCTGTGAAGCCTTCTGTGCCCCCCTGTTTTTCTCCCTGACCTGATATGTCCACCTGCCCCCGCGCCCGCGTGCAGCGCTCCAAGCTTCCCATCCGAGCCCTGGCCCTCCTGGTGGCGTGGTGGGTGCCCCAGGGGCCGTTGGGTGCTCAACCGGTTCCGGGTGTGCCCACGATGGCCAAGCCCATTGCTCCGAACGCCCCGAACGCCCCGAGCGCCTCCAATCCCCCCACGGCATCGGGCAGCGCGGGCGCGGGCAGAACAGCGCAGTCCGCTGCGCCTGGTACTGCAGCGCCGCGCACCATCGGATGGGAAGTCCTGGTGCCTGCGGATTGGGACCCGATGAAGGACCTCAAGGGCCTGAACCTGTCCATCCTCAGCGATGCCGATCCGCGTGCCACGGCTGCGCTGGCCAAGCTGCGCGAGGCCTGGGACAACGCACCGATCAACCCCGCTGTGGTGGGACAAACGGTGCGGCTGCCGGGCTACCTGGTGCCCCTGGAGGAGACCAAGGACGGCCTCAAGGAGTTCCTCCTCGTGCCCTACTTCGGGGCCTGCATCCACAGCCCGCCACCACCGGCCAACCAGATCGTCCATGTCTTGCCCAAGGCCCCTGCCAAGGGGCTGCGTTCCATGGACACCGTCTGGGTCACCGGTGTGCTCACCGGAACCCGTACCGACTCGTACATGGGCATGTCGGGTTACCGGATCGAAGCGACCCAGGTGACGCCGTACGCTGAACGTCCCGCGCGCTGAGCACGCGCGCGCGGCGTGCAGCGGTGGTTGTCACCGCCAGGACGGCTTCGCCCGGCCTTTGGGGGTGCTCAGAACGAGATGCCCACGCTGAAGTGCAGGCGTGACTTGCGCACGGCCTCGCCATAGGCCCAGTCCAGCCTCAACGGACCGACCGGGCTGCGCCAGCGCAGACCGACGCCCGCACCCACCACCGGGCGAAGGTCGCTGAAGCGGTCTGCGGCCTGACCTGCATCGACGAACACGGCGCCCCAGAACTGCGGCAGGCTGTCGCTCAGCGGACGCGCCAGTTCCACGCTGGTCGTCAGGATGACCTTGCCGCTGTCCACCGTGCCACCACTGGAAGGCCCCAGAGACCGGTAGGCATAGCCCCGTACCGAGTCGTCTCCCCCGGCCCGAAAGCGCAAGGTGTCTGGAACGTCCAGGCCTGCCGGCGCCAGCACCTGTCCCGCCTCCAGCCGGGCCTGTGCGTACCACTTCGCACCCAGCGGCAGGTAGCCCGTGACCCGGCCCCACGCACGCCCGAAGCCGCCGTTCAGCCCCGTGCTGTCCCAGGCCTGACCCAAGCCGGTTTGCAGGCTGGCCGTCAGGCCCCGTGTGGGCAGCACGGGGTTGTCCACATCGCGCCAGGCCCAGTGGTGGTTGGCGGACACGGCAACGGAGGAACTGGCCTCGCTGTCGGTCTTCCGTGCAGAGCGGTCCACTTCGATGAACTGGAAACGCTCGATCCGGGGCGAGTCCTGGTTGCGACCTGCCCGCAACCGCTGGGTGAGCACCACGTCGGTGTCCGTCTGCAGTCGCTCGACGGTGCCGCCTGCCAGCCACCGGTACAACCGTGGTCCGGGATGGGTGCTGATCTCGCCGTCCCAGGCCTGTCGCGCACCCCCCCACTCCGCCTTGTTGCGTGAGGTGGCCGCTCGGCCGAACAGCCGCCGGTCGATGTGTTCCACCGTGGCCCGCGGTCCGGTGTTCGCGCTCACGCCGACGCCGAGCACGAGTTGCTGGCGAGCAGACTCCTCCACCTGCACCGACACGGGTGCCGCTGCGGCCTGGTCAGTAGTGGCCTCCACCGCCACGCTGGCCCGCTCGAAGAGCCCGGACTTCTGCAGACGGTCCTGGAAATCCAGCAACAAGGTCTCGGTCAAGGGGGTGCCGGGCCCGAAGTTGGCCAGATGTCCCACGGTCTCCCGGTCGTGCAGGCGCAGACCTTCCACCCGCAATTCGCCACTGAGGAACAGCGGGCCGGGGTCGGCGGACAGGGACAGCCGGGCTTGTCCCAGCGCGGGGTCGATCTCGGCACTGGTACGGCTCCAGCTCGCCGCCAGGTGGCCGCTGGCGCGCAGCCGGGCCAGACTCTCGGTCTTCGCATCGGCCCATGCCGGGTTGCGAAACGGTGCTCCAGTCTTCAAGGGCCAATGCTGACGCAGGCCCTGCAGAGCCTGCGTGGCGTCCGTACGGCCGGCCTGGGCCGCCTCGGCCCACGCGCCCGACAACTGAAGGTCCACCTGGCTGATCTTGGTGCGAGGACCGGGCTGCAGTTGCAGCCGAAGGCGGGGTGGGCCGTCAGGGGTTTCGGGCGTACGCTGCTGTATCTGCATCTCAGGCTCGAAATAACCTTCGGTCTGCAGCAACTCGCGCGCCTGGGCGGGCGCAGCGTCGATCAGGCGCGACAACTCGCTGTCGCCCAGCCGTTCACCGCGCGCCACCGTGGCCAGTCGCGCCAGATCCAGATGGCGCTCCAGCAAGGCCCTCAGTTCCGGCGGCGCGTCGATCTCGATCTCCAGCGCGGGCGGCCCCGGTGGGGCGGCGGGGGTGTCCATCGCTTGCAGCGGCCGACCGCCCAGCAGGGCGCAGCCGCTGCTGGCCAAGGCCGCTGCCGCCAGCAGGATGCGGCCCAGCCAGCGGCCGGGTACGGGGCTCATTTGGTCAGCAACCGCATCGCCCCTTCCAGCCCGGCCAGCGTCAGCGGGAACATGCGCTGGCTCATCAACTGCTGCACGATGGCGATGCTCTGCCGGTACTGCCACACGCCCTGCGGCTCGGGGTTGATCCAGGCGAACTTCGGGAAGGCGTGGGTCAGGCGCTGCAGCCACTCGGCCCCCGGCTCCTCGTTGTTGTACTCCACGCTGCCGCCCGGCTGCAGGATCTCGTAGGGGCTCATGGTGGCGTCGCCCACGAAGATCAGCTTGTAGTCCTTGTTGTACCTGCGGATCACGTCCCAGGTCGGGAACTTCTCGCTGAAGCGGCGACGGTTGTTCTTCCACATGAAGTCGTAGACGCAGTTGTGGAAGTAATAGAACTCCAGGTGCTTGAACTCGGTCTTGGCGGCGCTGAACAACTCTTCCACGCGGTGGATATGCTCGTCCATGGTGCCGCCCACATCCATGAGCAACAGCACTTTCACGCGGTTGTGGCGCTCGGGCACGAGCTTGATGTCCAGCATCCCCGCGTTGGCCGCGGTGCTGTGGATGGTGTCGTCGAGATCGAGTTCCTCGGCGGCGCCTTCGCGGGCGAAGCGGCGCAGGCGGCGCAGCGCCACCTTGATGTTGCGCGTGCCCAGCTCCTTGGTGTCGTCGTAGTCCTTGTAGGCGCGCTGGTCCCACACCTTCACCGCACTGCGGTTGCGGCTCTTGTCTTGCCCGATGCGGATGCCCTGCGGGTTGTAGCCGTAGGCGCCAAAGGGGCTGGTGCCGCCGGTGCCGATCATGCGGTTGCCGCCCTCGTGGCGTTCCTTCTGCTCCTCGAAGCGCTTCTTCAGCGTCTGCATCAGCTCGTCCCAGCCCATCTTCTCGATGGCGGCCTTTTCCTCGGGCGAGAGCTCCAGCTCCAGCGTCTTGCGCAGCCACTCCAGCGGCACGTCCTGCGTGAAGTCGGTCAGCAGCTCCACCCCCTTGAAGTAGGCCGAGAACGCACGGTCGAATTTGTCGAAGTTCGCCTCATCCTTGACCAGGGTGGTACGGGACAGGAAGTAGAACTTGTCCACGCTGGGCCCGCCGTCATCGTCGATGACGCCGGCCTTCAGAGCCTCCAGCAGCGTGAGGTATTCCTTCACCGACACCGGCAGCTTGGCCGCGCGCAGCGTGTAGAAGAAGTTGATCAGCATGGTGTGCTCATCCTTGGCGCCTGGCCGATCTGGAGAACGCCTGACCCATGGCGCCCTTCGTTGACCGCGGGGCAGTGTGTGCCCGTCGTGACGGATGCGCCGGATCGTAGGCCTGCAGCCAGTTGAAGAACTCGCCGTACCACTGCTGGCTGTTGCGCGGCTTCAAGATCCAGTGGTTCTCGTCCGGGAACCACAGCAGCCGGGCGTCCACGCCACGCGCCTTGAGCGTGTTGTAGTAGGCCAGGCCCTGGGCGTCGGGCACGCGGTAGTCCAGGGCGCCGTGGATCACCAGCGTGGGGGTGCGCATGCCGGCGGCATGGGCATGCGGGCTCTGGCTATGGACCTTGGCCATGTCGTCCCAGTACCAGGCGCCCAGCTCCTTGGAGTGCCAGTAATAGGCGTCGTCGGCGAACATGCCGGTCCAGTCGAAGCAGCCGGCGTGGCAGATGTAGGCCTGGTAACGGCCGGGCTTCACATGCGCGTTCATCCACGCCACCATGTAGCCGCCATAGCTGCCACCGGTGGCAAAAACGCGCTTGCGGTCGACCCAGGGCTTCTTCAGCAGCACGTCGGTGGCGGCCTCGATGTCCTGCAGCTCGAGCTCACCCCAGCGGTGGGTGATGCTGTCCAGGAAGGCGTGGCCGAAGCTGGACGAGCCGTGGTAGTTCACGCTGGCCACCACGTAGCCCTGCGCCGCGAAGGCGTGGGTGTTCCAGCGGTAATGCCAGGTGTCGCCCGCCGCGGTGTGCGGCCCGCCGTGGATGTTGTGCATCAGCGGGTGCTTGCGCTTGCGGTCGAAGCCCGGCGGGAAGGTCAGCCACACCTGCACCTGTTCGCCCAGGGCCCCGGTGATCCAGGTCTCCTCGGTGGTGCCGAAGTCCAGCGTGGACAGCAGTTTGTCGTTGAACTGTTCGATGCGCCGCGCCTGCAAGGCCCCAGAGGCTCCCGGGTTGTGCGCATGGACGCGCCCTGGGTACTGCGCCGAATCTGCCAGCGTCACCAACTGCCCGGCGGCCAGGTCGTAGGTGTGCACGCAGCCGCCCTCCACGGCCACCTCGGCCTGGCGCGCGCCAAGGTCGAATCGCCACAGGTGGCGCCGGCCCTGGCGCTCGGCGCACAGCAGCACCGCGTCGGCCTCCTCGGTCCAGCGCAGCGGCGCGTGCACCTCATGGTCCCAGTCGGCGCTGACGACATCCCAGCGGCTGCCCGGACGCTGCCAGACCGCCAACTGTCCCGGCATGGTGTGCTTCAGGCCTTGATGGCTGGCGACGAAGGCGATGCGTTGACCGTCGGGGCTGTAGCTGGGTGCGGTGAAGTCCCAAGCCGCGTCTTGCGCCAGCACCTGGATGCGCCCGGTCTTGAGCTCGATCTCGGCCAGGGCATAGCGGCCATCGCCCCGTTTTTGCGCAGCAGGATCGAAGGCGAAGACCAGCCGTCGCCCGTCGGGCGAGATGTCGAAGCACTGGGCATCGGGCTCGGCGCGGCTGAGCTCGTAGGCAGTGCCTTCGAACAGGTCGCGCACGCGGCCCGTGGCCAGGTCCATCAGGTGCAGGCGCGCCACCCGGCCCATGGGGATGTGGTGATCCCAATGGCGGTACTGCGCCTGGCTGGTGGCGTAGCCGCTTTCCTTGCGCTTGCTGAACTCGGCCTGGCGCTTGGCCTGGGCGGCCGTGCCCTTGAGCTCGGGCCAGACCCAGGATACGAACACCACCTGGCGCCCGCTCGGGCACCAGCGGAAGGCCTCCACGCCCGTGGCCACTTCGCCGGCGCGCTGTGCCTCGCCGCCGTCCACCGGGATCAGGTACAGCTGCGGCGTCTCGTCACGCGCACCTTCCTGATCTCGCTTGGCGATGAAGCCTATGCGCTCTCCCGAGGGGCTGAATCGGGGTTGGCCGTCCTTGTCACCGCAGGAGGTCAATCGTCGAGGCTGACCACCCAGGGTGGACAGCAGCCAGAGGCTGCTCGACGACTTGTTGTCCTCCATCGAGTACGAGGTGAGCGCGGCCACCGCCTGCGATCCATCAGGCGACAGGCTGGGGGCCCCCAGACGGTCGAGCTGCCACAGGTGCTCGACGGTGAAGCGTGTCGTCTTCCGGGCGCCGGCCTTGCCGGTGGCTTGAGCGCTCATGTGTCAGCGGCTTCGGGCAAGCTGGAAGTCGAGGTGTGTCTTCACTACCGGCCACTCGGCCCCGGTGATGCTGTAGACCGCGGTGTCGCGCAAGGTGCCGCCGTGTCCGATCTGGTGTGCGCGCAGGATGCCGTCCAGCTGCGCGCCCAGGCGCTCGATGGCGCGGCGGCTCTGGGTGTTCAGGCGGTGCGTGCGGAACTCCACTGCGATGCACTGCAGGCTCTCGAAGGCGTGGCCCAGCAGCATGCGCTTGCATTCGGTGTTCAGCGCCGAGCGCTGTGTGCTCTGCGCATACCAGGTGCTGCCGATCTCCACGCGCCGGTTTGCGGCATCGACGTTCATGTAGGTCGTCATGCCCACGATACGGCCGGCGGCATCTGCGACGGTGAAGGGCAGCATCAGGCCTTGGGCCTGCAGCTTCAGGCGCCGTTCGATCTCAGCCTTCATGCCTTCAGGTGTCGGCACGGCGGTGTACCAGAGCTTCCAGAGCTCGCCGTCCCTGACGGCATCGCACAAGGCCGCTTCGTGTTCCCACGCCAAGGGCAGCAACTGCGCATGCCCGCCGGCCATCACCAGGGGTTCGATCCAGGGGCTGCTCATCTCTGCGTTCATCGGTGGTTGCGTTGCATGAAGACCAGTTTCTCGAACAGCGTGACGTCCTGCTCGTTCTTCAGCAAGGCGCCCACCAGGGGGGGTACCGCCACCTTGTCGTCCTTGCTCTGCAGCACCTCCAGCGGGATGTCCTCGGCCACCAGCAGCTTCAGCCAGTCCAGCAGCTCGGAGGTGCTGGGCTTCTTCTTCAGACCGGGCAGGTTGCGCACTTCGTAGAAGGTCTTCAGGGCCGCGCCCAGCAACTCTTTCTTGAGCCCGGGGAAATGCACGTCCACGATGGCCTGCATGGTGGGCGCGTCGGGGAACTTGATGTAGTGGAAGAAGCAGCGCCGCAGGAAGGCGTCGGGCAACTCCTTCTCGTTGTTGGAGGTGATGAACACCAGGGGACGGTGCCGTGCCTTGATGAGTTCGCGCGTCTCGTAGACGTAGAACTCCATGCGGTCGATCTCGCGCAGCAGGTCGTTCGGGAACTCGATGTCGGCCTTGTCGATTTCGTCGATCAGCAAGGCCACGGGTTGGTCGGCGGTGAAGGCCTGCCAGAGAACGCCCTTGACGATGTAGTTCTGGATGTCCTTCACCTTCTCGTCGCCGAGTTGGCTGTCGCGCAGGCGGCTGACGGCGTCGTACTCGTACAGGCCCTGCTGGGCCTTGGTGGTGCTCTTGATGTGCCACTGCAGCAGCGGCATGTCGAGCGCCTGCGCCACCTCTTCGGCCAGCATGGTCTTGCCCGTGCCGGGTTCGCCCTTGACCAGGAGTGGGCGCTTCAGCGTGATGGTCGCATTGACGGCCATCATGAGGTCGTCGGTGGCGACGTATTGGTCGGAGCCCTTGAATTTCATGTCGGCGTACGGCGGGGTGGGTGAATGGCTCTGCGGGGTCGAGCAGGGCCAGGGGTGAAGTGCAGTGTTTCCGAGAAGGGGCGGGACGGCGCTGAAGTCACGATTCGAGAGGGTGCGCCACCCGCCTGCGCGGCGGGTCAAGGTCCGATTTCAGTATATAGGGGCCCTCTATAATGAGACTAAGGCGCAAGCACTGGTGACGGTGCCCTGTGGCCGCGAAAGTTCTCACCGAGCCGGCAATGGATCACGGGCTGCGGTGGACAGACCAAGAGATTCCGAGGGTAGCCTTCATGATCAGAGCTTTGACTGTGTCGCTGGCATTGGCTGGCATGTCCTTGACTGCGGCGGCTCAGGATGCCAAGGCCGGCGAGAAGCTGGCGGCCACGTGCATCGGGTGTCACGGTATTCCTGGCTACCAGGCAAGCTTCCCCGAGGTGCATCGGGTGCCGATGATCTCCGGTCAGAACGCCAAGTACATCGTGGCCTCGCTGGTCGCCTACCAGAAGGGTGAACGCAAGCACCCGACGATGAAGGGCATTGCCGGTTCCCTGACCGAACAGCAAATGACTGACTTGGGGGCCTTCTACGAGCAGCACGGCAAGAGCAGTGTGGTGGCGGTGGCCCAGACGGCGAAGGCGCCGTCGGCAGAAGTGAAGGCGCTGCTGGAAAAGGGTGCTTGCGCCTCCTGCCATGGAGCAGACTTCAACAAGCCCATCGATGGCGCCTACCCGAAAATTGCCGGCCAGCACGCCGACTACCTCTACGTCGCGTTGAAGTCCTACAAGATCGAGGGCAAGGCCACCTTGGGCCGAGCCAACGCGATCATGGCCGGCCAGGTCAAGGCCTTCAAGCCCAGCGAACTCAAGGCCATGGCGCAGTACATCGGGTCCCTTCCCGGGGATCTCAAGACCGTTCCGCAGGCGAAGTTCCGCTGATCTCAGCGGATGACGGTCGCCAGCGCCGCAGCGTCAGGGCATTGGTGATGACGCTGACGCTGGACAGGGCCATGGCCGCACCGGCCACCATGGGACTGAGCAGCCCCAGCGCCGCCAGCGGGATGCCCACCACGTTGTAGGCAAACGCCCAGGACAGGTTCTGGCGCAGCTTGCGCCGGATGGCCCAGGACAGTTCCCAAGCGTCCACCACGGCGGCCGGGTCGCCCCTCAGAAGAGTGAGGCCGGCGGTCTCGACGGCCACATCGGTGCCTGCGCCGTCTGCGGCCATGGCCAGGCCCACGTCGGCGGCGGCCAGTGCCGGGGCGTCGTTGACGCCATCGCCCACCATGGCCACGCCCTCGCCCGCGGGCAGGCCGCCTTTCAATTCGCCCACCACCCGGGCCTTGTCGCCCGGCAGCACCTCGGCGCGCACCTCGTCGATGCCCAGTGTGCGTGCCATGGACTCCGCGGCGCCCTGGTTGTCCCCGCTGACCATGACCACGCGCAGCCCCCGAGCCCGAAGCCGGGCGATGGCTTGCGCCGCACCGGCCTTGGCCTGGTCGCCAAAGGTCAGCAGTCCCAGCACCTGGGCTTGTCCCAGGCCCTGGCCCATCTCTGCGCCTCCAGGCGTGAACAGCCAGGACACCGTCTGGCCCGAGGTGGCGGCCTTCGCTGCCTGAGGCTGCAGCGGTCCTGGTTCCAGGCTGCTCTCGCTCAGCCAGCGTGTGCTGCCCAGTCGCAACAGGCGACCTTGCACCACGCCCTCGACGCCGCGGCCTGCCACCACCTGAAGACCGCTGACGGCTGGCAAAGGTTCGACGTCATGGCCTTGCGCTTCCAGCACCGCCCGCGCCAGAGGATGGTCGTTGCCTGATTGCAGTGCGGCGGCCCAGCGCAGCAGCCGGGCATCGTCTTCGGCCAAGCCTGACACCGAGGCGCAGGCGGTCAGCCGCGGATGGCCTTGGGTCAGGGTGCCGGTCTTGTCGAAGGCGACGATGCGCACCGTGCGCAGCGTCTCCAGCGCCTGGGCATCGCGCACCAGGATGCCGTGACGAGCGGCCATGCCGGTGCCCACCATCAGCGTGGCCGGCGTCGCCAGGCCCAGGGCGCAAGGGCAGGCGATGACCAAGACCGACACGGCGTTCAAGATGGCGGCCACGGCGTCGCCGCGCAGCAGCCACCAGGCCAGCCCCGTGACCAACGCGATCACGATCACCGCGGGCACGAACACCGCACTGACCTTGTCCACCAGTTGCTGGATGGGGGCCTTGTGGGCCTGGGCCGATTCCACCAGGCGCACGATGCGGGCCAGTTGCGTCTCGGCCCCGATGGCGGTGGTGCGCACCACGACCAGGCCCTCGAGATTGAGCGCGCCGCCAGTGACCTGTTGCCCCACCTCGCGCGCCACGGGCAGGCTCTCGCCCGTGAGCAGCGATTCGTCCAGGTGCGTGCGGCCTTCGATGATCTGGCCATCGGTGGGCAGCCGTTCACCGGGGCGCACCACCACCTCGGAGCCCACGCGCAGCGCCGACAGCGGTACCTCGATTTCCACCCCTTCGCGGCGGATCCGCGCGGTCTCGGGTCGCAGGCGCCGCAGGGCCTCCAGCGACGCCAGCGTCTGGCGCTTGGCGCGGACCTCCATCCACTTGCCCAGCATCACCAGCGTGATGACCGTGGCAGCGCTCTCGAAGTACAGGTGCGGCATCTCACCCGGCCGGGCCTGCCACCACAGCGCCAGGCTCAGACCGAAGGCGGCGGTGGTGCCGATGGCCACCAGCAGGTCCATGTTGCCGGCGCGGGCCTTCAGGGCCGCCCAGCCGGCACGGTAGAAGCGCGCGCCCAGCCAGAACTGCACCGGCGCCGCCAGCAGGGCCTGCACCCAGGCCGGCCACATCCAGTGCTGGCCCAGCAGATCGCCCAGCATGGGCAGCATCAGGGGCAGCGACAAGGCAGCCGCCAGGGCCACCTTCCAGCCCTCGTCATGCGGGCGGCGGTGCGGCTCGGCCAGCACGTCGGCGTCGGCCTGCACGATGCTGGCCTCGTAGCCCGCACGCTGCACGGCGGCGAGCAGTTGCTGCGGGTCCGTACCGGCTTCGGCCTGGACCTGCGCCTGTTCGGTCGCCAGGTTGACGCTGGCCGCTTGCACACCGGCCACGCGGCCCAGGGCCTTCTCCACCCGGGCCACGCAAGAGGCGCAGGTCATCCCGTCGATGTTCAGGGTGTGCTCGGCCATGCGCATACTCTAAGCTCGGGGCACTCGCTGCTGGCAGCATTGAACTTGACGAGGCACAACATGACCATCGAACTGACCCTGCCCGACATGACCTGCGGCCACTGCGCGAAGACCGTCACGGCCACCGTCCAACAGGTGGACCCGGCGGCACAGCTGACGATCGACCTGCCCACGCACAAGGTGGTGATCGAGTCGCAGTTGCCGCAGCAGGCCTTTGCCGCCGCGCTGACGGAAGAGGGTTATGCCCCCGCCTGAACGCGCAGCCCGCCCAGGTCTTCTGGCCGAGGGCGTTTTGGCTGCTGACCTGCCGAGCCGCTTAGGTCGTCCCGTGAAGGTGCTTCACGGCCTTGAAGTGGCCCGGCGCCGCACGGCCTCGATGTAGGCGGGCCCATCGGGCGGCAGGCCGCTGCGTTGCGAGGCCCAGATCATCTCGCCCAGACATTCCATCACCTGGTGGTGCGCCTCGTGCAGCGACCCCAGGCGCTTGGCCAGGAGTTGCACGGCCTGGCGGATGCCGCTGGGCTGGTCGATGGACACCTGCTCCGCGATGCTCAGGTGCATGCTCAGGTGCAGGAAGGGGTTGGTGCGGCCGTCCTCGACCGTGTAGACAGCCGCCAGCGCGGCATCCAGATCCTGCAGGTCGGCAGCGTACTCGGGGTGTTCGGACACCCAAGGGGCGGCCTGGGACTCCATCGCGTCCAGCGGCAGCCCTTCGGCATGCTTGCGCCACACCTCGCAAAAGAAGCGCCGGACGTCGTGCTGGGAGGGCTGGAACACGCCAGAATTGTCCACGCCTTGCGCAACGTGCTGCAAGGTGTATCGAATCAAGGAATGACCTGTTGACCGACGCCTGGTGGGGCCAGCTGCCCCTGCTGAACGACCCATGGTTCTATGCCGTGGCGGTGCCCGCGGTGCTTCTGGTGGGTTTGAGCAAGAGCGGCTTTGCCAGCGGCTTCGGCTCCCTGGCCACGCCGATGATGGCCCTGGTCATTCCCGTGCCCCAGGCCGCGGCCATCATGCTGCCGCTGTTGATGGTGATGGACGCTGCCACGTTGCAGCAACTGTGGAGACACCGTGATCGCGCCCTGGTACGGCGTGTGGTGCCCTGGGGCATTGCCGGCACGGTGGTGGGCTGGGCCCTGTTCGGTGTGTTGTCGGGCCCTGCCGTGGCGGGCCTTACCGGCGCGCTCACGTTGGCATTCCTGGCGCAGCGCCTGCTGTTTCCCCCGCGGCAGGACGCCCCGCCGGCGCCGGCCTGGGTTGGCTCGGCCTGCGCCACCGTGTCCGGCTTCACCAGTTTCGTGGCACATGCCGGTGGCCCGCCCCTGGCCGCCTACCTGCTGCCGCAAAAGCTGCCGCCGCTGGCCTACAGCGGCACCATGGCCGTCTTCTTCGGCGTGGTCAACCTGGCCAAGTGGGTGCCGTTCTCGGCACTGGGCCTGATTGACCTGCGCAACATGGCCACGGCCCTGGTGCTGCTGCCGCTGGCGCCGGCTGGCGTGTGGCTGGGTGTCTGGATGACACGCCATGTCAGCAACACCTGGTTCTACCGCCTGGCCTACACCGGCATGCTGCTGACCGGGCTGAAGCTGCTCTGGGACGGCCTGCGCTGAGACCTTCCACGGGCAGCAGCCCGGCGAACTTCTTGAGGGCTTTCACGGACCGACTACCGGCCCCTGGCCCCTTAACATCGGTGTGCGCCGTGCGCAAGGATCCGCTGGGAGGCCCCGATGAAGGTGCTGCTGATCGATGACCATCCGCTGATACTCACCGCCTTGCAGGCGGTGATCAGCGGCCTGGGCGAGGACATTGCCGTGACGGGCGCGCAAAGCGCCGCTCAGGCCTGGGCGTGCCTGCGGGACACACCCGACTTCGACCTCGCCCTGCTGGATCTGGTGCTGGGCGACGCCGATGGCTTCGAGGTGCTGGCGCAGATGCGCCAGGAGCACCCGCAGGTGCCGGTGGTCATCCTCTCCGCTTCCGAGAACGCCGGGGACGTGGTGCGCGCCCTGGACCTCGGGGCCATGGGATTCGTGCCCAAGCGCGCGTCCACCCAGGCGCTGGTGGAGGCCTTGCGCATCGTCATGTCGGGCGGACTGTTCGTTCCTCAGCACCTGTTCGGGCCCAACCGTGGGCGGGTGCCAGAGGTGGCTGGCCCGCAGGACCTGGCTGGTGCGGTGGCGAAGTCGCTGGAGCACCTGGGCCTCACCCCGCGTCAGCACGACGTGCTGTCGGGGCTGCTCAAGGGCCTGCCCAACAAGCTCATCGCCCGGGAGTTGAGCCTGTCCGTGGACACGGTCAAGGACCATGTGGCCTCGGTGCTGCGGGCCCTGAACGTGACCAGCCGCACGCAGGCGGTGCTGGCCGTCAGCCGCATGGCCCAGGGGCAGCCCGGGGCGGTCTCGTGGCGGCGTGGCCGCCATGGGTGAGGACGCCGAGGCTCGCCTTTTGCCCGGCGCAGCGCAGGACGCCTGGCGGCTGCAGCATCACGCCCTGCGCCAGCCGCTCAACGCGCTGGGCCTGTTCTGTGCGGCCTTGAAGATGCAGCCACTCAGCGCGGCCCAGCAGCCCTTGGTGGCGGGCATCGCCGAAGCGGCGCAGGACATCGAGCACCTGGTCGATACCCACTTTGCTGCCCTGGCCGCTGTGCCCGCTTTGCCTGCGCTCCCTGCTTTCCCCGGGCAGCCTGGGTTGCCCGCGGCGGACGCCAAGGCCGATGCGCACCCCTCCCGTTCATCCGCCCCTGGGGAGGAGTTTCCACCGAGCCGGACCGTGCCCGCGGTTGTGGATCAAGCTGCCGACGCGCGCACGTCGCCGGCCTGCCGCATCCTCGTGGTGGACGACGACCACGCGGCGCGCACGGGCCTCGTGCTGCTGCTGGAGGCCTGGGGTGCCTGCGTCCAGTCGTTCGCCGACATCGAGTCCCTGGAGCGCTGGCTGTCCTCACCGCAGGCGATCCGGCCCGACCTGCTGATGCTGGACTACCACCTGCCCCGGCCCGGGGATGGCCTGATCGCCCTGCGGCTGGTTCGCCAGACTTGGCCTGCGCAGCCGGTGCACACGCTGCTGATCACCGGTGACCGGCAGGCCGCCGTGGCCAATGCGCTGAGCGACGGGTCGCTGGAGATCCTGGTCAAGCCGGTGCAGCCGGAGCCGTTACGGGCCACCATCCGCAAGCAGCTGGGGCCTCAGTTCGGGGTGTAGGACAAGCGCACATAGATCGGCGCGAAGGCCTCGGCCTGTGTCACTTCCAGCAGGCGTTCGCGGCACAGTTCCAGCATGGCGATGAAGGTCACCACCACCACCGCCTGCCCGCGCGTGGTGTCGAACAGCTCATGGAACTCCACGAAGCGCCGACCCTGCAGCCGCTTGAGCACCTGGCTCATGTACTCGCGCACCGAGAGCTGCTCGCGCGTGATGCGGTGGTGCTGGTTGAGCTTGGCGCGCTGCAGGATGTCTGTCCAGGCGGCGCGCAGGTCGCCGGGATCCACATCCGGCAGGCGCGGGGCCAGGCTCTGCTCGACCAGCACCTGAACGCGCAGGAAATCGCGCCCCAGCACGGGCAGGCCGTCCAGCTTCGCGGCCGCCAGCTTGATGCGCTCGTACTCCAGCAGGCGGCGTACCAGCTCGGCGCGCGGGTCCTCCGGCTCCTTGCCGTTCTCGCTCTTTCTGGGCGGCAGCAGCATGCGCGACTTGATCTCGATGAGCATGGCCGCCATCAGCAGGTACTCGGAGGCCAGTTCGAGGTTGTGCTTGCGGATCTGCTCGACGTAGTTCAGGTACTGCCGCGTGACGTCGGCCAGCGGAATGTCCAGGATGTTGAAGTTCTGCTTGCGGATCAGGTACAGCAGCAGGTCCAGCGGGCCTTCGAAGGCTTCAAGAAAGACCTCCAGCGCATCGGGCGGGATGTACAGATCCTGCGGCAGCTGGAACAGGGGTTCGCCGTACAGGCGGGCCAGGGCGACCTGATCCACCACCTCGGGCGTGGCCGCCGAGGGCGCAGCGGACAACCCCGCCAGGCTTTCTGGCGCCGCTTCCGGGTTCATGGCCTGGCGCCGGGGCACCCGGTCAGGACTTGGTCTGGTAGACGTAGGGCTGCTGCGGCACGCGGGCCTCGCGCCAGTCACCCTGCGCTTCGCGGTCCACGGGCCGGTCCCACAGCAGGGCGCGGCCGCTGCGCTGCTCTTCCTCCAGCGTGGGGCGCTGCGCCTTCAGTTGTTCAATGAACTGGGTCACGTCGGATCGGTAGGGCTTCCAGAACAGCGGCATGGCAGAGGGGTAGGTTCGGTTCAAGTAGGTTCGGAGGTTCGGTTCAAGTCGAAGGTGCAGTTTACGCGTCAGGGCCTTGCGAAAGCTGACGGGCTGGCGCCTGGTCAGCCGAGCCCGGCACCTGCGCCAGTGCCGACCAGTCGGCCACGATGCGTTCAGAACCCAAGGTGGCTTCAAAGCCGGAGCGATGGATCAGCGACAGCGGCTGTTCGTTGACGTCCACCAGGGTGAGCGTGACGCCATGAAGCTGCAGGCTGCGGTGCAGTTGCTTGAGCGATTCCAGACCCGAGGTGTCCATCGAGATCAGGCGGTGCAGGTCCAGCACCACGTGCCGTGTGTCGGGGAGCATGCGCTGGGGCAGGTCTTCCACCTGGGCCACGGCCCCGAAGAACAGCGCACCGTAGAGGCTGAAGACCTGCGTCTGCGGCGCCAGCCCCGCGGGGAGGTCCTCGCCGCTGCGCGCCTCCACCCGGAACAGGGTGCCCATGCGCCAGATGAAGAACACGCACGCCATCACCAGCCCCACCTCCACGGCCACCGTGAGGTCGAACACCACCGTGAGGATGAAAGTGCCGAACAGCACCGTGCGGTAGGGCAGGTTGAAGCGCCGGGCGTGCGCGAACTCGCGCCATTCGCCCATGTTCCAGGCCACGAACAGCAGGATGCCGGCCAGCGCGGCCAGGGGCACGTGCAGGGCCAGCGGTGCGGCCACCAGCATCACGCCCAGCAGCGTGACGGCATGCACCATGCCGGCCACCGGGCTGGTGGCGCCCGCCCGCACATTCGTCACGGTACGGGCGATGGTGCCGGTGGCGGGCATGCCGCCGAACAGCGGGCTCACCAGGTTGGCCACGCCCTGCGCCATCAGCTCCTGGTTCGGGTCGTGGCGAGGGTGCTCCGTCATGTTGTCGGCCACGCGCGCGCACAACAGCGACTCGATAGCCCCGAGCAGCGCGATGGTGAGGGTGGGCATCAGCAACTGCTTGGCGCCCATCCAGCTGAACTCGGGCAGGGCGAAGCTGGGCAGGGTCTGCGGGATGCCCCCGAAGCGCGAGCCGATGGTCTCCAGCGGCAGTTGCAGCACGGCGGTCAGCGCGGTGGCCCCTGCCAGGGCCACGAGGGTGCCGGGCAGGTGCGCGGCCTTGCGCTTGAGGCGTGGCCAGGCGCCCTGAGGCGCCGTGTCCATCTGGTAGGACTTGGGCCACAGCACCACCACGGCGGTGCAGGCCAGCCCCATCGCCAGCGCGGCCGGGTTCAGCGTGTGCAGATGGGCGGCCAGTACGCTGATCTGGGTGAAGAAGTCGGCCGGCAGCCTGTCGATCTGCAGGCCCAGCAGGTCCTTCAGTTGGGACAGCCCGATGAGCACGGCGATCCCGTTGGTGAACCCGATGACGATGGACACCGGGATGTAGCGGATCAGCGCGCCCAGGCGCAGCCAGCCCATCAGGAACAGCAGCACCCCGGCCAGGGCGGTGGAGATGAGCAGGTTGGCCAGCCCGTAGCGTTCCACGATGCCGTAGACGATGACGATGAAGGCGCCGGCCGGCCCGCCAATCTGCACGCTGGAGCCGCCCAGCGCCGAGATCAGGAAGCCCGCGACGATGGCCGTGACCAGGCCCGCTTCGGGCTTGAGGCCGGAGGCGATGGCAAAGGCCATGGCCAGCGGCAGCGCCACGATGCCCACCGTGACGCCGGCGCTGATGTCGGCGCCTAAGCGGCGGCGGTCGTAGCCTTGCAGGCTGCTCAGCAGCCGGGGGCGGAAGGGGTGGAGCGGGATGTGCATGGTGTCCCGCCCTGGGACTTTCAGCGCACCCGCATGCCGGGCTGCGCACCCGGCCCCGGTTCCAGCACGAAGATGCCCGGGTGGGCCTTGCCATCGGCATGGCTGGCGGCCAGCACCATGCCTTCGGATACCCCGAACTTCATCTTGCGCGGCGCCAGGTTGGCCACCATCACGGTGAGCTTGCCCTGCAGGTCTTCGGGCTTGTAGGCGCTGCGGATGCCGGAGAAGACGTTGCGCAGCCGCCCTTCGCCCACGTCCAGCGTCAGGCGCAGCAGCTTGTCGCTGCCTTCCACCAGTTCAGCCTTCTCGATGCGGGCGATGCGCAGATCCACCTTGGCGAAGTCGTCGATGCCGATCTCCGCTGCCAAGTCCTCGCCGCCGGGCGGCTCGGCGGCCGCGGGCTCGGGGGTGTCGAACAGCTTCATCACCTGGGCCACATCGGCCCGCTGCATCAGGTGCTGGTAGGGCGCAATGGTGTGGTGGCCGAGCGCGCGCTGGGCGTCCGCCCACTGCAGCGGCTCGATCTGTAGGAAGCGCTCCACCTGCTCGGCCAGCGCCGGCAGCACGGGCTTGAGGTAGAGGGTCAGCAGCCGGAAGGCCTCGATGCACACCGAGCACACGTCGTGCAGCGCTGCGTCCTGGCCGGGCTGCTTGGCGATCTCCCAGGGCTTGTGCTGGTCCACGTACTCGTTGACGCGGTCGGCCAGCGCCATCACCTCGCGCAGCGCCTTGCCGAATTCGCGCTCGCCGTACAGCTCGGCCACGGTCTCGGCGTGGGCGCGCAGACCGTCCAGCAGCATGCGGCCTTCCACCCCCAGGTCCGCCGACAGGCGGCCCGCAAAGCGCTTGGCGATGAAGCCGGCTGACCGGCTGGCGATGTTGATGTACTTGCCCACCAGGTCCGCGTTGACGCGGGCCACGAAGTCCTCGGGGTTGAAGTCCAGGTCTTCCACCCGCGCGTTGAGCTTGGCGGCGATGTAGTAGCGCAGCCACTGCGCGTTCAGGCCCAGTTCCAGGTACTTCAGCGGCGAGATGCCGGTGCCGCGGCTCTTGCTCATCTTCTCGCCGCTGACGGTGATGAAGCCGTGCACGTAGATGTGGTTCGGCACCTTGCGGCCGGAGAAGTGCAGCATGGCCGGCCAGAACAGCGTGTGGAAGGTGACGATGTCCTTGCCAATGAAATGCACCTGCTCCACATTCGGGTCGGCCACGTAGGCGTCGAAGTCGGCACCCAACAGGGCCTTGAGCGAGGCGAGGTAGCCCACCGGCGCATCCAGCCAGACGTAGAAGTATTTGTCCTGCGTGCCCGGGATGCGGATGCCGAAGTAGGGGGCGTCGCGGCTGATGTCCCAGTCGGCCAGCTTCGGCTTGCCGTCCTCGTCGGTGCCAAACCATTCCGAGATCTTGTTCAGCACCTCGGGCTGCAGCCGTTCGGCGGATTGCGTCCACTCCTTCAGAAAGGCCTCGCAGCGCGGGCTGGAGAGCTGGAAGAAGAAGTGCGAGCTCGACTTCAGCACCGGCGTGGCCCCGGACAGCGCCGAGAACGGGTTCTTCAGCTCGGTGGGGGCGTAGACCGCGCCGCAGACCTCGCAGTTGTCGCCGTACTGGTCTTTCGCGCCGCACTTGGGGCACTCGCCCTTGATGAAGCGGTCGGGCAGGAACATGCCCTTTTCGGGGTCGAAGAACTGCTCGATGGTTCGCTCGACGATCAGGCCCTGGTCCTTCAATGCCAGGTAGATGGACTGGGCGAGTTCGTGGTTCTCGGGCGCGTCGGTGGAATGCCAGTGGTCGAACGCGATGTGAAAGCCGTCCAGGTAGGGCTTGCGTCCGGCGGCGATTTCCGTCACGAAGGCCTGGGGCGTCTTGCCCGCCTTCTCGGCGGCGATCATGATGGGCGCGCCGTGGGCGTCATCGGCACAGACAAAGCGCACCTCGTGGCCGCGCATGCGCTGGAACCGCACCCAGGTGTCGGCCTGGATGTACTCCATCATGTGCCCGATGTGGAAGGGCGCATTCGCGTAGGGCAGGGCAGTGGTGACGAACAGGCGGCGGGTCATGGCGGGATTCTAGGGAAGCCCCGCCGCGCGCAGCAGCCCGGGCTGCCCGATAGACTGACGGTCTTCAACGTGCATTCACCCCCGCCCCCATCATGAGCCTGACCGAAGCCGCCCTGCAGGAAGCCCTGAAGGCTGTTGTCGACCCCAACACCGGGCGCGACCTCGTTTCCACCAAGTTGCTGCGCAATCTCAAGATCGAGGGTGGCGACGTCTCCTTCGAGGTGGAGCTGGGCTACCCCGCCAAGAGCCAGGTGCCGGCGCTGCGCAAGGCCCTGATCGCCGCGGCGCGCACGCTGCCGGGCGTGGAGAACGTCAGCATCCAGATCGGCTGGAAGATCACCGCCCACGCCGTGCAGCGCGGCGTGCAGTTGCTGCCGCGGGTGAAGAACATCGTGGCCGTGGCCTCGGGCAAGGGCGGCGTGGGCAAGAGCACCACCACTGTCAACCTGGCCCTGGCCCTGGCCGCCGAAGGCGCCAAGGTGGGCATCCTGGACGCCGACATCTACGGGCCCAGCCAGCCCATGATGATGGGCATCACCGGCCGGCCCGAGAGCGAGGACGGCAAGTCCATGATGCCGCTGGCCAACTACGGCGTCGAGGTCATGTCCATCGGCTTCCTGGTCGATGAAGACCAGGCCATGATCTGGCGCGGCCCCATGGCCACCCAGGCGCTGGACCAACTGCTGCGCCAGACCAACTGGGGCGACCTGGACTACCTGCTGGTGGACATGCCCCCGGGCACCGGCGACATCGCGCTCACGCTCTCCCAGCGTGTGCCGCTGACGGGCGCGGTGATCGTCACCACCCCGCAGGACATCGCGCTCATCGACGCCAAGAAGGGCCTGACGATGTTCGAGAAGGTGGGCGTGCCCATCCTGGGCATCGTGGAGAACATGGCGGTGTACTGCTGCCCGAACTGCGGCCACACCGAGCACATCTTCGGTGCCGATGGCGGCAAGCGCATGGCCGAGCAGTTCAAGGTGGACCACCTGGGCTCGCTGCCGCTGAACCTGTCCATCCGCCAGCAGGCCGACGAAGGCCGCCCCACCGTGGTGGCCGATCCTGACGGCGAGATCGCCGCGCTCTACAAGACCGTGGCGCGCTCCGTGGCGGTGAAGATCGCCCAGCGGGCCAAGGACTTCAGCGCCAAGTTCCCGACGATCACGGTGTCCAAGGGCACCTGACGACCCCCGCCCCGGGGACCCCATCGGTGCGGGGGCCGGCGGCCACAGGCCCCGTGTGAACCCGGACGCGCCTGCGAGCAGCCCGCTGCCCCCGCCTTCCATCCCGACCGCCACGCCGCCGCTGCCGCCAAAATGCCGGCATGCCCTGCGCCCAGCCCGACCCGGCCCCTGCCGAAACCGCCGTGGCCGCGCTGTGGCAGGCCGCCGGACTGCCGGCGGACGCGCTGCCGCACGCCAGCCTGCCCGGCACGCAACCGGTGCTGCCTTCGTCGTTCCAGGTGGCCACCGCGGCGCAGGCGAGCCTGGGCGCGGCGGCGCTGGCCGCGGCTGAGCTCCGGCACCTGCGCAGCGGCCTGCCGCGCCAGCAGGTGCAGGTGGACCGCCGCCATGCCGCCGTGGAATGCAGCGCCCATGCGCTGATTGACGGCGTGGCCCCGCCGCTGTGGGACAAGCTGTCAGGCCTGTACGACTGCGGCAGCGCTGTCGCTGCGCCGGGCCATGTGCGCATCCACGCCAACTTCGCCCACCACCGCGACGCTGCGCTGCGGGTGCTGGGCCTGCCCGCGGGTGTCACCACCCCGCGTGATTCGGTGGCGGCCGCGCTGGCGCACTGGCGCGCCGAGGACTTCGAGCAGGCGGTGGCCAATGCCGGCGGCGTGGCCGCCGCCGCGCGCTCCTTCGGCGATTGGGATGCCCACCCGCAGGCGCGGGCCCTGGCCGGTGTGCCACCGGTGCAGATCCGGCGCCTGCCCCCGCCTGCCGGCCGTGCCGACGCCCCGCCCCGGCCCTGGCCTGCGCTGGCGGCCGGGCAGCGCCCGCTGGCGGGCCTGCGCGTGCTGGACCTCACCCGGATCCTGGCCGGCCCGGCTGCGGCGCGGTGCCTGGCCGCCTACGGCGCTGACGTGCTGATGGTCAACGGCCCGCGCCAGCCCAACATCGCCGCCATCGCCGACATGAGCCGCGGCAAACGCTCGGCCCTGCTCGATCTGGACACGGACGCCGGCCGCGCCGCTCTGCACCGTCTGGCCGCCGATGCCCAGGTGTTCCTGCAGGGCTACCGGCCCGGTGCTCTGGCCCGCCACGGCTTTGGCGCCGCGGCGCTGGCCGCGGCGTACCCGGGCCTGGTCGTGGCCAGCCTGTCGGCCTGGGGCGAGACCGGGCCCTGGGCCAGCCGGCGCGGTTTCGATTCCCTGGTGCAGACGGCCACCGGCTTCAACCTCGCCGAGGCCCAGGCCGCCGGCAAGGCTGCGCCGATGGCCATGCCGGTGCAGATCCTCGACTATGCCGCCGGCCACCTGCTGGCCTTCGGCACCCAGGCCGCGCTGTGGCACCAGGCCACCGAAGGCGGCAGCTGGCAGGTGCAGGTGACGCTGGCCGGGGTGGCCGGCTGGCTGCGTGCGATGGGGCAGGACAGCGCCGGACTGGCCGCAGTGGCGCCGGATCTGACGCCGTACCTGGAGGACAGCCGCTGCGGCTTCGGCCACCTGGTGCATGCTGGCGCGCCGGTGGGCCAACTGGCCACGCTGCGCGCGCTGCGCCATGCGCCGCGCTTCAGCGCCACGCCGGCGGGGCTGGACCTGCCGGCGATGCCGCCGGGCAGCCATACGCCGGCCTGGGAGGGCGAGGCCGGTCACAGCGCCTCGCCCTGTCTGCCCGCACCGGGCCGCGCGCACTGAGCCCTGCGTCCGCCCTGGAGGCGCCGCCCATGCTCGCTGCGGTGGCCGCTGCGTGCCGCCCCCCCGCTCTACGGGCCGGCCTCGCTGGGCTGTGGCATCCGTACGCGATGAACCGCCAGGACTTCCGTCTGGTGAGTTGCGCCCAACGGTCGGACCATCAATCCAGCGCGAAAGTCGTCTTGCCAGCACCCTTGGGGCCGGCGACGATCCAGCCTGGCCGGTCTCACCGTCGTTCGGACGTGTTTGCAAGCGCGTCGAGCGCGCGGGCCAGCGCCCCGGCCAGCAGGGCAACATCGGCGTTCGGGTTGGCGGCCACGTTGCGGAACCAGCGTATGTCGTCCAGTACCGTGACCGACACCGCGCCCGGCGGCATGTGCGCCAACAGGAGATCGAAGCACGCCGAATCGGCCGGCCGCCACACCACCACGCCAGTCTCCGGCCGCGCGCGCAGCACCAGGCGGGCATCCCGCTCGATCACATCGGCCCACTGCTGCGCCAGTGCCATGCAATGGTCGATTCGCGCTGCCAGGCCCGCCCGACCCCAGGCCAGCAGCGTGGCCATCAAGGGCGCCGCCTGCGCCCCGTGCGACCCGAGCACGCCCACATTGGGCACGGCCAGGTAGGCGCCACCGAAACTGACCGCAGCATGGGCGCGGGCGCTGTCGCGGAACAGCACCAGCGCCGATTCCTTCGGCTGGAACAGCCACTTGTGGGCCGACACCGCGACCGAATCGGCGGCTTCGATACCGGCCAGCCGAAGCGCGTGCGTGGGGCTCAGGCGCAAGGGCCCGGCCCAGGCGGCGTCCACATGGGTCCAGGCGGCACGGCCGGCCAGACACAGGGGATCGACGGCACCGGTGCTGGTGGTGCCGGCCGTCAGCACCAGCGCCGAGCGCGACAGGTCGCCATCGAGTGCATCGGCGTGCAGGGCGCCGCTGGGGTCGACCGGCAGGCCGCGAAAGCGCAGGCCCAGCAGGTGTGCCGCCTTCTGCACCGACAGGTGCGCGCTCTGCGAGGCCAGCACTTCCTGAATGCCGGCGCACTCGCGCGCTGCCCACAGCGCCGTCAGATTGGCCACGGTCGAGCCCGGCGTGAGATGGCCGCCATCCATGCCGAAAAACGGCGCCAGCCAGGCGACCACACGCGCCTCGATGTCCCGCGCCACCGGCGCGGTAGCCGGGTGCAGCAGGTTCTGGTTCAGCGCCGCGTTCCACAGGGTCGCTGCCCAGCTGAGCCAGGGCGTGGGCGGGTCCATGTGGGCAAACGCGCTGGCTTGGCCCAAGCGGCCGGCACCACCGAGCACCAGCGGTGCCATCTGCTCCAACACCGCGCCGGACCCGAGGCCTGCGGCCGGCCAGTCGAGCGGTAGAGGCGGCACACCAGTGTCGTTCCAGTGCTGGCCCAGCAGTTCGACCGCGCGCGCCAGTCCGTCGGGGTTGAAGGCGAAGTCGGGGTCCATGCAGTCTCCAAGCTGTTGCGGGTCGCCGGCCATGTTCAGGCCAACAGGGTCACATCGCTGGTAGGCACCGCACAACAGGTCAACACCTCGTGCGGGCCGAGCGGAAACGGCGCTTCGGCCAGATGAAACACCGTGCCGGAAGCCACCTGCTGCCGGCATGCTCCGCACACGCCGGCGCGGCAATTGGCAGCCAACAGGGCACCTGCGGCTTCGGCTGCGTCGAGCAAGCTGCCTTTGGCACGGTCCCAGTGCAAGCTCACTTCGCTGGCGGCCAGGCGCACCTTGAACGGGCCCGGCAGCGGTGCCGGCTGGGCCGGCGCACGCGCGGCCGAGGGCGATGCAAAGACCTCGCTGTGGATGGCACTGGGTGCCGCACCGGCGGCGACAAGGCCACGGCGAATCTCGCTCGCAAAGGTGCCCGGGCCACAGACAAAGACCTCGGCGTCGGCCAGCGGCAGGCTTCGCAGCGCGCGGGCGTCGATGCGCCCGGTGGGTATGCCGGCGGCACCTGCCATCGAGCCCGCTGCCCTGGCATGGCTCAGGAACAGCGTCGCGCGGGCCGATGGCAAGCGCCCGACCTGCGTCAGCACCTCGGGCCAGAGCGCGAGCGAGCCACCTTGCCGCGCCCCGTGCAGCACATGCACGGGGCGGCCGCGGTCGCTGCGCTCGGCCAGCGCGCGCAGCATCGCAGCGGTGGGCGTGATGCCGATGCCGGCACTGACAAGGATCAGCGGGCGCGGGCTCGGATCGCCCAGGTGAAAGCTGCCGAAGGGGCCGGAGATCAGCAGCGCATCGCCGACTGTCAGGCCTTCGTGCATCAACCTTGAGGTACTGGCGGGCCCGCCTTCGTTCTTCACGCTCAGGCGGAGCAAGTCGCCGTCGACTGCGGAGACCGTGTAGGAGCGCCACTGCGGGGCTGCGCTGTAGCCCGGCAGGTGCACCCTCAGGTGCTGGCCCGGGCGCACGGGTGCACGCAGGCCCGCGAGCGGGTCGCGCAGCCAGTAGCTCGTCACCTGCGCGCAGTCGGCGTCTTTGCGCACCAGCGTCGCCTGACGCGGCCAACGGGCGGGCTCGGGTGCGCCTGGATTCGCTGCGCCGTCGCGAAGGGCCTGCGGTGAGGCGCGCAGTACCGTCATGGCGTCGCCAGGGCGTACGCAGCCGGCGCACACCACACGCGCATAGACACCGCAGAACAAGTGCCCTTCGCCACCGGCCAGCAGCGCCGGCACGTTGAGGCGGACTTCGGCCGTGTCCACGTCCACCGAGGTGGCCTTGCAGCGTTCGATGGGCCGCAGCACTTCGATCTCGGCCTCGCCAATGCGAATGCGCCTGCCGAGCCACGCGGCTTCGCCCCAGGCGGGCAGGCTGTCGATGACGAGGTTGCCGCGGAACTGCCGCACGTCGATCGGTTGGTCGGCCCTCTGCGCCAGCGCATGCACAGTCGCCAGGTTGATGATCGACAGCGGCGCGTCGTCACAGTCCCACCAGCCCAGGTCCGCATCACGGCGTACAAGGCGCGGCGCGTGCACACGGCCCGCCGGGAACATCGAGGCCACCAGTTCGTTCGCGGCATCGAGACTGCCGTCCTCTGCCCAGTCGATTTCAATCGTTTCGCCGCCGGGCGCACCCAAGGCCAGGGTCATGTGGTCTTCGTCGAAGCGCAGGTCGTACAGCGGCAGGTTGCCGTTCTGTGTCAAGCGAACGAAACTTTGGCAGGGGGCCCAGCCCTGGCTGGGCACAACGCTGTGGCCGTTGTCGATGGCAAGGAAGCGGTCATGCGGCAGCCCCCGCCCCACGACCAGTTCGGCTTTGCGCATCGCCTGCGCGCCGAAGCCCTTGACGGGATAGCGGTGGATCGCGGCGAGCCGTGCCTGCTCAGCCATGAGGCCGCCCCTCGGCGCGCGGGTGCCCCAGCGCCTGCAAGGACTGCGCGAGATCGGCCTTCAGGTCGCCCACGTCCTCCAGGCCGACATTGATGCGCACCAGGCGGCCGGCGTGGTCAGCTCCCGGGCGGACGAGTTCAGGGTAGACCAGGGCCAGGCTCGTCACGCCGCCCCAGCTCATGCCGATCTTGAACAGCTGCAGGCCGTCGACGAACGCCTCGACTTGCTGCGCGCTGTAGGTGTCATTGAACAGCACCGAGAAGACGCTGGCCGAGCCTGTGAAGTCACGCTGCCACAGCGCATGGCCCGGGCATGAGGACAGCGCCGGGTGCAGGACGGTGGCTATTTCGGGCTGCTCAGTCAGCCAGCGCGCCACGTCCAGCGTGGCGGTCTCCAGGTGGGCGAGCCGCACCCCCAGCGTTTGCAAGCCGCGCAGCGCCAGGCTGCAGTCGTCGGGCGAGACCGCCAGCCCCAATTGCTTGTAGATCGCGCCGACCCGCTCGCAGCCGGCTTCCGAGTTCACCGACACCGTGCCCAACAACAGATCACTGTGGCCGCCAACGTACTTGGTCAGCGCCTGCATACTGATGTCGACACCGTGCGCAAAAGCGTCAAACAGCACGCCCGCCGCGTAAGTGTTGTCGAGCGCCACCGGTACGCCACGCGCATGCGTGGCGGCGCAGATGGCAGGCACGTCCTGAACCTCCATCGTCACCGACCCTGGGCTCTCGACCCAGACCAGCGACGTGTTCGGGCGGATGAGTGCGGCAATGCCGGCGCCGATCAAGGGGTCGTAGCCTTCGACTTCAATGCCCAGGCCCTTCAGCAGGCCCTGCGCCATGGCCTTGTTGGGCCCATAGGCCGTGTGCGGCAGCAGCGTGTGGCTGCCCGTCTGGCAGTGCGACAGGTAGATGAGTGCGAAGGCCGCCTGCCCGCCCGGCACCACGAAGCTGTGCAGCGCACCTTCGATCTGAGCGATGCGCGCGCCAAGTTCCAGCGCAGTCGGCGTGCCGTACAGGCCATAGCTGTAGCCCGTCTGCGCCTGCCGCCAGCCATCGTTGACATCGACCTGCCGGTCGAACACCACGGTTGAGGCACGATGGACCGGTGTCGTCAGGCTCTTGAAGCCCGTCGGGGCCAGGCTTTGAGGCTGGACGAGTCTGGAATGCCAATGCATGGAGGGGCTGCGTCCCAGGAAGTGGTGTAAGTCTTCAACCGCGGCAAGGCGCGAAGGGTGAAGCCCGTAGGGCGTAACCCGTAGCGGCTTGCCGCGCGGCGGCGACTCCCCCAGCTG
>Ga0315907_10000493_pt1 | contig 57112 bp, 53 predicted proteins | sample LakEriMetagenome_3_FD_203525 | JGI IMG/M metagenome (GOLD analysis project Ga0315907, IMG submission 203525) | Freshwater fungal communities from buoy surface, Lake Erie, Ohio, United States - Buoy 12 MA123 | ecosystem: Environmental > Aquatic > Freshwater > Lake > Lake biofilm | place: USA... | reverse complement strand
TACCCCCACGCGCTGGTGCGTCTGCACTTCTGCCGCGTGCGTCTGTGGTCGGGCACCTTCGAGATGCGTGAGGGTCAGCAGATGGCCTGGGAAACGCTGCCCGTGCAGTCGGCCCCCGTGCTGCCGGGCACGTTGCCCGTGCTCGTGTGGCTGGCAGCCGAACAGGGCTTTGAAGGGGCCACGCATTAGACTCATCGCCCCATGAGCGAATCCACCGTACCCGCTGCCTGTTCTCCTTCCACCGCAGGGCCCGCCAACTGGCTGGACACCGTGCGCTGGGACGCTGACGGCCTGGTGCCTGTGATCGCGCAAGAGGTGGCCAGCGGCGACGTGCTCATGTTCGCCTGGATGAACCGCGAGGCGCTGGCCGCCACCGCAGCCCGCGGCGAGGCGATGTACTACAGCCGCTCGCGCAAGCGCCTGTGGCACAAGGGCGAGGAGTCCGGCCACGTCCAGCAAGTGCACGAGATTCGCCTGGATTGCGACCAGGACGTGGTGCTGCTCAAGGTCACGCAACGTGGCCACGAGCCGGGCATCGCTTGCCACACCGGGCGCCACAGCTGCTTCTTTCTTCGCCATGAGGGGGGAGCCTGGGTCACCGTGGAGCCCGTGCTCAAGGACCCGGCGACCATCTACAAGTGAACCCCAGTGAGCGCAACTTGACATCCGATGACACCCTGGAACGCCTGGCCGCCGTGATCGAATCCCGCCGCGGCGGTGACCCCGACAAGAGCTACGTCGCACGTCTGTTCGCCAAGGGCCCCGACGCCATGCTGAAGAAGGTGGGCGAAGAGGCCACCGAAGTCGTGATGGCCGGCAAGGATGGCGATGCCACCAAGCTCACTGGCGAGGTGGCCGACCTGTGGTTCCACACCCTGGTGGTGTTGGCAGCGAATGGCCTGAAGCCCGCCGACGTGCTGGCCGAGTTGCGCCGGCGGGAAGGGATGTCGGGCCTGGAAGAGTTTGCGCTGCGCAAGGTGCGTCAGCGAGAGTCGGAGGAATCATGAGCGCAGACCCGAACTGCATCTTCTGCAAGATTGTCGCCGGGCAGATCCCGTCGAAGAAGGTCCACGAGGACGAGCAGGTGCTGGCCTTCCACGACATCCACCCCTGGGCGCCGGTGCATGTGTTGATCATTCCCAAGCTGCACATCGCGACGCTGGCCGACGTGGGCCCCGAGCATGATGCCTTGCTCGGGCACATGCTGGGCCTGGCACCGCGCCTGATGAAGCAGCTGGGCGTGACCAACGGCTTTCGCACGCTCATCAACACCGGCCCGGACGGCCTGCAGGAGGTCTACCACCTGCACATGCACGTGATGGGCGGTCCCCGGCCCTGGAGCAAGGGTTGACCCGCCCGTGGCGGCTCGGGCGTTGATCGACCCTGCCACGCAACGGTCATGGGGCTCCCCTAGAATCCGCGATTCCTTCTGAGGAGAACGAACATGGGATCATTCAGCATCTGGCATTGGCTGATCGTGTTGCTGGTGGTGGTGCTGATCTTCGGCACCAAGAAGCTCAAGAACATCGGCGCCGATCTGGGCGGAGCGGTGAAGGGCTTCAAGGACGGCGTCAAGGGCGGCCAAGAAGCGGCAGATGCGCCCGCGGCGCCGGCGCAGCAAGTCACCACGGCCAAGACGGTGGACGCGCAGACCGTCGACGTCGAGGCCAAGACCAAGGGTTGAGTCTGTCGGGCGCCACTTTTCTCGGCGCTGCGCGGGTTGAACGGCGCGTTGGCGCGCCGGCCCGATGGGTGCCCTCGCGGCGCCATGGCCACCATTTAGCCCACTGCGTTCCATGATCGACTTCGGCTTTGACAAGCTGGCGCTCATCGGCGCCGTGGCGTTGATCGTCATCGGACCTGAGAAGCTGCCCAAGGTGGCCCGCACACTGGGCCACCTGTTGGGCAAGGCGCAGCGCTATGTGGCGGATGTCAAGGCCGAGGTCAACCGCTCCATCGAGCTCGATGAGCTCAAGAAGATGAAGACCCAGTTCGAGGATGCGGCGCGCGACGTGGAAAGCAGCGTCAGCCAGCAGATGAACGAAGCCTCGTCGTCTTTCGAGAAGGACTGGGCGTCCATCGGCACATCGCTCGACGGCAGTGCATCGTCTGCCGGCACCTCCACTTACGAGCCGCTGGCGTCGCCGCCACCGGAGTACCGCCACCCCCGCAAGAAGTGGCGCCTGAAGCGCGGTGCCACGCCCCAGTGGTACAAGCAACGCCAGGGCATTCGCACCAACGCGCAGTCGGGCGCCGCGCGCGTGGCGCGCTTCCGCCCCCCGGGCTTGAAAGCTCCCCGATGAGCACCCCCGACACCAAGGACGACGAGCTCGCCGGCACCGAGGCGCCCTTCGTCTCGCACCTGGTGGAGCTGCGTGACCGGCTGGTGCGGGCGCTGATCGCCGTCGTGGTGGCCTTCATAGCCCTGGCCCTCTGGCCTGGGCCTGCCGGGCTGTACGACCTGCTGGCCGAGCCCATGGTGGCGCACCTGCCCGAAGGCACCAAGCTGATCGCCACCAACGTGATCTCGCCCATCCTGGTGCCGCTGAAGATCACGCTCATGGCCGCGTTCCTGATCGCGTTGCCGGTGGTGCTGTACCAGGTCTGGGCTTTTGTGGCGCCTGGCCTGTATGCACACGAGAAGAAGATGGTGCTGCCGCTGGTGATCTCCAGCACGCTGCTGTTCCTCCTGGGCGTGGCGTTCTGCTACTTCCTGGTGATTCCGGGCATGTCGCAGTTCATCCAGGCCTTTGCCCCCACCGCCATCACGGCGGCGCCTGACATCGAGCAGTACTTTGGCTTCGTGCTCACCTTGTTCTTCGTCTTCGGCATCGCCTTCGAGGTGCCGGTGGCGGTGATCGTGCTCGCGCGCATCGGGGTGGTCACCATCGAGCAGCTGCGCAAGTTCCGCGGCTATTTCATCGTGGGCGCCTTCATCGTGGCCGCTGTGGTGACGCCGCCAGACGTGATCTCGCAACTGGCACTGGCCGTGCCCATGTGCATCCTTTATGAGATCGGTATCGTCGCGGCCCAGCTGTTCATCAAGCACACCAAGGCGCCAGACAGCGCGGACGACAGCACCAAGCCGGCTTGACGGCCTGCGCTCAGCGCGGGTTGCGTGAACTGCCGGGCGCCGGCCGCTGACCAATCTGGACGTCGATGCGAAGGCGCTGGCCGCTTCGCACCACGTACAGCGCAGCGCTGCCTTGCGGTTTCAGGGCGGCCACGGCCGTCAGCAGGTCCGCCGTGGTCTGCACGGGGCGGTCGCCCACGGCGGTCACCACGTCTCCAGGACGCACGCCCGCCTGCGCAGCGGGCCCGCCCTGCAGCACGCCCGTGATCAGCACACCCTGCACCTTGTCCAGCCCCAGCGAAGCGGCGAGATCGGCCGGCAGGTCCCGGGGCTCCACGCCAATCCAGCCGCGTATCACCCGGCCGTCGCGCACCAGATCGTCCATGACCTGGCGCGCCAGGTCCACCGGCACGGCAAACCCGATGCCCAGGCTGCCGCCGCCATGTGAATAGATGGCGGTGTTGATGCCCACCAGGGCACCGCGTGCATCGACCAGCGCACCGCCAGAGTTTCCGGGGTTGATGGCCGCGTCGGTCTGGATGAAGTTCTCGAACGTGGACAGCCCGAGCCGATTGCGTCCCAGCGCACTGACGATGCCCGAAGTGACCGTCTGCCCCACGTTGAAAGGGTTGCCGATGGCCAGCACCGCATCGCCCACGGACAGCCGGCTGACGTCACCCAGCGCCACCACGGGCAACGGCGCCAGGTCGATCTTGAGCACGGCAATGTCGGTCTCGGGGTCTGTCCCCACCAGCCGGGCGCGGGTCTCGCGACCATCGGCCAGGCGCACGTCGATCTCGGTGGCACCCTCGATGACGTGGTGATTGGTCAGCAGGTAGCCCTCGGCGGAGACGATCACGCCGGAGCCCAGGCCGGCGCTGGGCGTCTGGTCGTCGCGGTCGCCGAAGAAGAAGCGAAACGTCGGGTCGTTGGCATGCGGGTTACGCGAGGGCGCCTTCTGCGCAGAGATGCTGACCACGGCGGGAAGTGCCGCGCGGGCGGCGGCACTGAACCCGCCGGGGCTGGAGGCCGACGCCGCAGGAGCCTGCACCACGGAGACCTGTGCCGGCAGCAGCGAACCGCTTCGCAACCACTCAGGCTTGAGCGTGCCCACCACGAACAGCACCGCCACGGCCACGGTGACCGCTTGGGAGAAAATCAGCCAGGTTTTGCGCATCGCCCGAAACAACTGAAAGACCTGAAGGACCCGAAAGACCGTATGGCCCACCGTTTGGAGATCGAGTCGTTCTTGCGCGAGCTGCTGTCGGTGGATCGCTTCAAGGATTATGGGCCGAACGGTCTGCAGGTTCAGGGCGCTGATCAAGTCCGCAGACTGGCCTCGGGCGTCACCGCCAGCCTTGCCTTCATCGAGGCCGCCATCGACGCAGGTGCCGACACCTTGCTGGTCCATCACGGCCTGTTCTGGCGTGGCCAGGACGGACGTCTGACCGGCTGGTTGCGCGACCGCGTGGCCCGCCTGATCCGCGCCGACATCAACCTGCTGGCTTACCACCTGCCGCTGGATGCCCACCCCGTGTTGGGTAACAACGCGCAGCTCGGGCTGCGCCTGGGGTGGCAGGCGCAGGAAAGGTTTGGTGAACAGGACCTGGGTTTTCTGGGGCAGGTGGAGCAGCCGGTGGCGCTGCCGCAGCTCAAGGCGCAGGTGCTGTCGGTCCTGGGTCGTGAAGCCGTGTGCGAACCCGGTGACGGTCGTCCTCTGCGACGCCTGGCCTGGTGCACGGGGGGCGCACAGAGCTACTTCGAGGCTGCCATCGCCGCGGGGGCCGATGCCTTTCTCACGGGCGAGATTTCCGAGCCTCAGGCACACCTGGCCCGCGAGACCGGGGTGGCCTTCCTGGCCTGCGGTCACCACGCCACCGAGCGCTTCGGCGCGCCGGCCGTGGCGGCCGAGGTGGCCACGCGGTTCGGCCTGGAGCACGTCTTCATCGACGTGCCGAACCCGGCATGAGCGCCGTGCCGCCCGCCGGCCTCGACCACGCCGCCGCACCTGCTCACCGCTCGACGGCGCCCCTGGCGCTGACGATGGGTGACGCCGCGGGCATCGGCCCGGAGTGCATCGTGAAGGCCTGGCAGGCCGCCGCCCTGCAGCATGTGGTGGTGATCGGCGACGTGCAGGTGATGCGCCGTGCGGCGCGCCAGGTGGGTGGTGCGCAGCCCATCGTGGCCCGTCTGGATCACCCCTCGCACCTCTCACAGGCGCCGCCAGGTTGCCTGTGCGTCGTCGAGCCTTCCGGGCTGCCCTTGGGCCTGGCTGAGCTGCCCATGGGCCGGGTAGCCGCCCGCTGTGGGGCGGCGGCGGCGCTGTGCATCGAATCCGCGGTGGCCTGGGTGGAGCAAGGCGCGTGCGCGGCCATCGTCACGGCGCCCCTGCACAAGGAGGCGCTGTCCGCCGCCGGCATCGGCTACCCCGGCCACACGGAGATGCTGCAGGCGCTGGCAGCTGGGCCGCAGGGCCTGCCGCCGGTGCGGATGATGCTGGCCAACGAGGAGCTTCGGGTGGTGCTGGTCACCATCCATCTGGCGCTGCGCGAGGCCATTGAGGCCGTGACATTCGACGCGGTGCTGGAAACCCTGCGCATCGCGCACCGGTCCAGCGCACTGTGGGGGCAGCCCGCCCCGCGTATCGCGGTGGCGGGCCTGAACCCCCACGCGGGCGAAGGGGGCTTGTTCGGCGACGAGGAGTTGCGGATCATCGGCCCGGCCATCCAGGCCGCCCGCGCCGACGGCATCAACGCCACCGGCCCGTATGCCCCGGACACCGTCTTCATGCGTGCGCGCCATGCCCCCGGTCACCCGGGCGAATTCGATCTGGTGGTGGCGATGACGCACGACCATGGCCTCATCCCCGTCAAGTACCTGGGGGTTGAGCAGGGCGTGAACGTCACGCTGGGCTTGCCCTTCGTGCGCACCAGTCCGGACCACGGCACGGCCTTCGACATTGCCGGCACGGGTCGCGCAGACCCGTCCAGCCTGCGGGCCGCCCTGCGTGCGGCTTGGCGGCTGACCGGCTCGGGTGCCTGATCTGGGCGTGCCAGCGCGCAACCAGGATGGGCCTGCGCAGCCCAGCCCCCCGCTTGGACAAGGCCGCTCCGTCAGGTCGGAGAAGACATCGGTCGGCTAGAATCCAGGGTTGACCCGTAGTCCGATGTTGCGACGCTGCGGCCAATTCAAATCTAGAGGGTTTCCATGAGTGACGCTGTTGCCGACCCGGGCCGCCGGACCTGGATCGCGATCACGTGCGGTGCCGGTGCCGTGGGTGGTGCTGCCGTGGCCGTGCCGTTTGTCAGCACGTTCGCGCCGTCTGAGCGGGCCAAGGCGGCCGGCGCGCCTGTTCAGGTGGACATCTCGGCCCTGAAGCCCGGTGAGAAACTCACCGTCGAGTGGCGCGGCAAACCGGTGTGGGTGATGCGCCGCACCCCCGAGCAGCTGGAGTCGCTGAAGAAGACCGAAACCCAGGTGGCCGATCCCACGTCCGCGCGCACGCAGTACCCGACGCCCGACTACGCCAAGAACCCGCACCGCTCGATCAAGCCGGAGTTCTTCGTGGGCGTGGGCATCTGCTCACACCTCGGTTGTTCGCCTTCCGACAAGTTCCAGACCGGCCCTCAGCCTTCGTTGCCCGACGACTGGGCGGGTGGCTTCCTCTGCCCGTGCCATGGCTCCACCTTTGACATCGCCGGGCGCGTGTTCAAGAACAAGCCGGCTCCGGACAACCTGGAAGTGCCGCCGCACGTGTACCTGTCCGACACCCTGCTGCTGATTGGCGAGGACAAGAAGACCTGATACGGGGCTGCGCCGGGAGCTCCTGAATATCCCATTCGCCGCCGTGGGCGGCATCTATCCAAGGATGGGATGTGATGCTGCGGCGCACAATGCGAGTTCCGAACCGCTGAATTTTTGAGGCAATCATGGCTGAATTCAAGGAAGCTCCAGCAGATGCGCCAGCAGCGCAGAAGTTGATGACGTGGATCGACAACCGGTTTCCGGCGTCGAAGATGTACAAGGAGCATCTGTCCGAGTACTACGCGCCGAAGAATTTCAATTTCCTGTATTTCTTCGGATCGCTGGCCATGCTGGTGCTGGTGATCCAGATCGTCACCGGCATCTTCCTGGTGATGCACTACAAGCCGGACGCGAACCTGGCCTTCGCCTCGGTCGAGTACATCATGCGTGACGTGCCCTGGGGCTGGCTCGTGCGTTACATGCACTCCACGGGCGCCTCGGCGTTCTTTGTCGTGGTGTACCTGCACATGTTCCGCGGCATGCTGTACGGCAGCTACCGCAAGCCGCGCGAATTGGTGTGGATCTTCGGTTGCGCCATCTTCCTGTGCTTGATGGCAGAGGCCTTCCTGGGCTACCTGCTGCCCTGGGGTCAGATGAGCTACTGGGGTGCCCAGGTGATCGTGAACCTGTTCGCTGCCGTGCCCTTCATCGGTCCGGACCTGGCCCTTCTGATCCGCGGCGACTACGTGGTGAGCGATGCCACGCTGAACCGCTTCTTCAGCTTCCATGTGATTGCCATTCCCCTGGTGCTGCTGGGCCTGGTGGCCGCCCACATCATTGCCCTGCATGAAGTGGGCTCGAACAACCCGGACGGCGTCGAGATCAAGGCCAAGAAGGATGAAAAGGGTCGTCCGCTGGACGGCATCCCTTTCCATCCTTACTACACCGTTCACGACATCCTGGGCGTGTCGGTGTTCCTCCTGATCTTCAGCGCTGTGGTCTTCTTCGCGCCTGAGATGGGGGGCTACTTCCTGGAGTACAACAACTTCATCCCGGCCGACCCGCTGAAGACGCCGGCCCACATCGCGCCAGTCTGGTACTTCACCCCTTACTATTCGATGTTGCGGGCCGTCACGGACCCCATGGTCAACGTCTTTGTGGTGCTGGTGAGTGTGGGCGCCGCAGTCACGCTGCTGCTGGGACGCCTGACCACCACCGCGAAAGTTGTCGTGATCGCGTCTTCTGTGGTGTTCATCGGTCTGCTGAAGGTGTTTGACGCCAAGTTCTGGGGCGTGGTGGTCATGGGTGGTGCGGTCATCATCATGTTCTTCCTGCCTTGGCTGGACAACAGCGCTGCCAAGTCGATCCGCTACCGGCCGAATTGGCACAAGTGGATGTATGCCATCTTCGCCATCAACATGCTGGTGCTGGGCTACCTCGGTATCAAGCCCCCGTCAGACTTCGGCACGCTGGTTTCGCAAGTGGGCACGATCTTCTATTTCGGCTTCTTCCTGCTGATGCCGTGGTGGAGCCGCATCGGCGAGTTCAAGCCTGTGCCTGACCGCGTCACTTTCCAGCCGCACTGATTGCTCCGGAGCCTTGCATCCATGATGAAGAAATTCCTCCTGACGCTCGTCGCGGCCTTGGCGGTCATGGCAGGCCCGGCGCGTGCCGCAGGCGCTGGCATTGAATGGGACAAGTTCCCCTCGGAGCGCATCACTGACATGGCCGCCCTGCAAAACGGGGCCAAGCTGTTCGTCAACTACTGCCTGAACTGCCACGCCGCCGAGTACATGCGCTACAACCGACTGCGCGACATCGGTCTTACTGAAGAGCAGATCAAGGCCAACCTGCTGTTCACCGATGCCAAGGTGGGCGAGACCATGAAGGTGGCCATGAATCCCAAGGAAGCCAAGGAGTGGTTTGGTGGCGTCCCGCCCGACCTCACCGTCATTGCCCGCTCGCGCTCGGCCGTGGGAAAGGGCTCTGGCGCCGACTACCTTTACACGTATTTGCGCACCTACTACCGCGACGAGACCAAGGCCACGGGCTGGAACAACGCGGCCTTCCCGAACGTGGGCATGCCTCACGTGCTGTGGGAGTTGCAGGGTCAGCAGCGCGCTGTCTACACCGATGTGGTGGACCCGAAGGACCCGACGAAGGTGACGCAAGTCTTCAAGGGCCTGGAGCCCATCACGCCAGGCACCCTGACGCCGGCCCAGTACAACGAGGCCGTGGCCGATCTGGTGGCCTACCTGAAGTGGATGTCCGAGCCCAACCAGGCGGATCGCGTCCGCCTGGGGGTGTGGGTGCTGCTTTTCCTCTCGGTCTTCACCGTCATCGCATGGCGACTCAACGCCGCGTTCTGGAAAGACGTCAAGTGACAGATCCGGCCCAGGCATGCCTGGGCCTCTTTGCGCAGTGGCGGCTGCCCCGCTTCCACTGCGCTTGTTGTTTTCTGGGGCAGCGTTGACTGCCCTTGACCTGCGCCTGCAGTGTCTCCAGCACACCGTGCAAGATGCCCGCCTTGAAACCCAATTGACAGGGAACCCACTGCCATGATGGTCCTTTACTCCGGCACCACCTGCCCCTACTCGCACCGTTGCCGCTTCGTGCTGTTTGAAAAGGGTATGGATTTCGAGATCCGCGATGTCGACCTGTTCGCCAAGCCCGAGGACATCGCGCTGATGAATCCCTACAACGAGGTCCCCATCCTCGTGGAGCGCGATCTCATCCTGTACGAATCCCACATCATCAACGAGTACATCGACGAGCGGTTCCCGCACCCACAGCTCATGCCGGGGGATCCGGTGGCGCGCGCACGGGTGCGCTTGTTCCTCTTCAATTTCGAGAAGGAACTGTTCGCACAGGTGAACCTGCTGGAAGGTCGTGGCGTGAAGGCGACGGACCGTCAGTTGGAGAAGGCGCGTGACCAGATCCGTGACAGGCTGACCCAGCTCGCACCCATCTTCATGAAGAACAAGTACATGCTGGGTGATGACTTCTCCATGCTCGACGTGGCGATTGCCCCGCTGCTGTGGCGCCTGGACTACTACGGCATCGAACTGTCGAAGAACGCCGCGCCCTTGCTGAAGTACGCCGAGCGCATCTTCTCGCGTCCGGCCTACATCGAGGCGCTCACGCCTTCTGAGAAGGTGATGCGCAAGTAAGGCTGCGACGCTCTGCCACGCCAGCCACACTGTTTCTCCCATCTCACCTCCCAGGCCGACCCGCGATGACCTCACCCTTGTCGCCCGAGGGCCAAGGCACCTCCACGCGGCCCTACCTCGTACGTGCCTTGCATGAGTGGTGCACCGACAATGGTTTCACGCCCTACCTCGCGGTGTTCGTGGATGGCTCCGTGCAGGTGCCCATGGAGTACGTGAAGAACCAGGAAATCGTGCTCAACGTGGGCTTCGATGCCACCAGCGGGCTGCAACTTGGCAACGAGTTCATCGAATTCAAGGCGCGATTCGGTGGCGTGGCGCGTGACATCGTGGTGCCGGTGGACCATGTGGTGGCGATTTACGCGCGCGAGAACGGCCAGGGCATGGCTTTTCCTGCGCCCAAGGCGGCGTCGACCCCCGTGCCCGCCGTTGTCGACATGACGGATGACCAGGCCGCTCCCTTGAGCAACGATGGCCCGCGTCCGGTGGCCGCGGTGATTCCCTTGGTCAAACCCGAGGCGGCGCGCCAGAACCCACCGGGCCGTGAGCCATCCCCAGAGCCCGATGACCCGACCAAGCCGCCGACAGGTGGGCGGCCGGCGCTCAAGCGGGTGAAGTAGCGTACAGCTTGGCACCTCGAGGCGCGGTGCAGTGCGGGCCCTGGCCTCTGGCTTGCGCCGCAGCGTGTGGCCAGCGCCATAGAATCTGCAATCTGCCGACTTAGCTCAGCTGGTAGAGCATCCGCCTTGTAAGCGGGAGGTCATCCGTTCGATTCGGATAGTCGGCACCATGTTGCTCGCTGAGGCTCGGACCTCAAGCGGCGCATGGGTCAAGGTGATGAGGGCGGGTCTCCCAGGCCTTGGTCAATCACCCAGTCGGTATGCAGGCCTGGCGCTCACGGCGGCGATACCCTGATCCGTACGCTGTTCACACCCACGCCCAGGGCCTGAACCGCTTGGTCGATGCGGGGCAGCAGTTGGCGCGACTTGGCCGCCGCGCTGCCACTGGCGGCCAGCAAGGTCCACTCGCTGTCTTCCACGGGGCCGGGGCGCATGGAAGCGCTCAGGTCCGGCCCGAGAACGCAGCGGGCTGCCTGCATACACTCCTGCGACAAGCGCCAGCGACCGAGCAGGGAACCCAGAGTCGGGTTCTCCCGAAGGGCGTCGGCCAACGTGACGGTGCCGGTCGGGGCTTGAGATCGCATCACGAAAAGTGTAGAGCCAGGAGGCACGCCATGCAGATCATGATCACCCATGACGTGAGCGCCCGCGTCCGTGTGTTCCAGTTCAGCCGTTGGCAGCTGGCCTTGCTGTGCGTTGGGCTGGTGTTCCTCTTGATGTTGTCCTCCGGGGCGGTGTACCACTGGTTCTTCCTGAAGGCAGCGCGTGAGGGCTGGCCGGTGGTGAGTTCGGTCGTCAAGTGGGTGGTGCGAGATGAAATCGCGCAGCGTGACCGGTTCATGCGCGAGAACCTGGACGCCATCGCACAGAAGGTGGGCGAGGTGCAGGCCAAGCTGGTACGCCTGGAGGCGGTGAGCGAACGGGTGTCCGGTCTGGCTGGGGTCAAGCCGGAGGAACTGCGGCTGCTGCAGCAACCCGCCGTGGGCGCCCCCTCCCCGGGTGCGGGACGCACTGGTCCGGGCAGTTCGGGCGGGACCCCCGCCCCGGTGGGGGGCCGAGGGGGCGCCTATCTCCCCCTTCGCAGTCCGACGCTGGAGGAACTGAACGACACGGTGACGGGTCTGGACGGCCTTTCAGACCTGCATGCCGACGTGTTCACCCTCATCGAATCCCGGCTGTTTGAAGAGCGCATGCGTGGCCTGATGGTGCCCAGCGCGACGCCGGTGGACGGCCCGGTAGGTTCCGGTTTCGGATTCCGCGCTGATCCATTCACGGGGCGCACCGCATTGCACACAGGCCTGGATTTCCCTGCCGAGCCCGGCACACCCATCCGGGCTGCCGCCGGTGGCGTGGTGCTCGGGCTGGGTGTGCACCCGGAGTACGGACAGACGCTGGAACTGGACCATGGCAACCAGCTGTCCACCCTGTACGCGCACCTGCATCGCGCGCTGGTCAAGCCCGGCGACATCGTGCGTCGCGGCCAGGTGATTGCCGAGGTGGGCAACACGGGCCGCTCCACAGGGCCGCACCTTCATTTCGAGGTGCTGCTGCAGGGCGTGCCGCAGAACCCGGCGCGGTTTCTCGGGGCCCAGCCCGCTCCTTGGGAAGCCGCCGCCCGCAGGGCCTTGCGCACAGATTCCCGAGGGGGCCCGGTGGTAAAGTGACGGGCTTTTTCGGGCGGCCCAACCGAGCCGTACCGCGTTCATCGCGGGCCTTGCGGGCACGCTTGGAAGAGTCCTTCGGGGCGCACCCCCCAGGCCCGTGAGGCCAGAGCTCCTTGCGCGCTGTTGCGCCGGGGTCAGCACACTTCAGTGAGTCCATCCGCATGTTGCCCAAGTTCCTGACCCAGTTGTTCGGCAGTCGCAATGACCGCCTGCTGAAGACCTATCGGAAGGCGGTACAGCAGATCAATACGTTGGAGCCGGCGTTCGAGAAGCTGGACGACCTGCAACTGCGCGGCAAGACCGACGAGTTTCGTAGTCGCCTTGCAAACGGTGAGACGCTGGATCAGGTGCTGCCCGAGGCCTTCGCCGCCGTGCGCGAGGCCGGCAAGCGCACGCTGAAGATGCGCCACTTCGATGTTCAGCTCATGGGCGGCATGGCGCTGCACCAGGGCAAGATCGCCGAGATGCGCACGGGCGAGGGCAAGACGCTGATGGCCACGCTGCCCGTGTACCTGAATGCCCTGGCGGGCCAGGGTGTCCATGTCGTTACTGTCAACGACTACCTGGCCCGTCGCGACGCCGAGTGGATGGGGCGGCTGTACAGCTTTCTCGGGCTCAGCGTGGGCGTGAACGTCCCCGGGATGAGCCGCGAAGAGAAGCAGACGGCCTTCGCTGCTGACGTCACCTACGGCACGAACAACGAGTTCGGCTTCGATTACCTGCGTGACAACATGGTCTACGAGGTGTCCGAGCGGGTGATGTCGCGCGGACAGCACTACGCCATCGTCGACGAGGTGGACTCCATCCTGATCGACGAGGCACGCACGCCGCTGATCATCAGCGGCCAGGCAGAGGACCACACCGAGCTGTACGTCAAGATCGATGCGGTGGTGCCGCAACTGAAGAAGCAGATCGGCGAAGCCGATCCGCGCACGGGCGAGGGCGTGATCGAGCCTGGTGACTTCACCGTCGATGAGAAGCAGCACCAGATCTTCCTGACCGAGGACGGGCACGAGAACGCCGAGCGGCTGCTGGCTGGCGCCGGCCTGCTGGCCGAGGGTGCGAGCCTGTACGACCCGGCCAACATCACGCTGATGCACCACGTGTACGCGGCCTTGCGCGCCCGCAACCTCTACCACCGGGACCAGCACTACGTGGTGCAGGATGGCGAGGTCATCATCGTCGACGAGTTCACGGGCCGACTGATGACCGGCCGGCGCTGGAGCGACGGCCTGCACCAGGCGGTGGAGGCCAAGGAGCGCGTGGCCATCCAGAACGAGAACCAGACGCTGGCCTCGGTCACCTTCCAGAACTACTTCCGCCTGTACGGCAAGCTGTCGGGCATGACGGGCACGGCCGACACCGAAGCCTACGAGTTCCAGGAAATCTACGGCCTGGAGACGATGGTGATCCCGCCCAACCGGCCCACCATCCGCAAGGATGAACTGGACCTCATCTACAAGACCACCCAGGAAAAGTACGACGCGGTGACCGCGGACATCCGCGAGTGCCACGAGCGCGGGCAGCCGGTGCTCGTGGGCACCACATCGATCGAGAACTCCGAGCTGGTCTCGGCCCTGCTCACGAAGGTGAGCCTGCCGCACCAGGTGCTCAACGCCAAGCAGCACGCCCGTGAGGCCGAGATCGTGGCGCAGGCCGGACGGCCCGGCGTGATCACCATCGCCACCAACATGGCCGGTCGCGGTACCGACATCGTGCTGGGCGGCAATGTCGAGAAGCAGGTGCAGTTCCTGGAGGCTGACGACAGCCTGTCCGAAGCCGAGAAGAAGGCCCGCGCGCAACAGTTGCATGACGAATGGCAGGGCTTGCACGAGCAGGTCAAGGCCCAGGGTGGCCTGCGCATCATTGCCACCGAGCGCCACGAAAGCCGGCGCATCGACAACCAGCTGCGGGGCCGCTCGGGCCGCCAGGGCGACCCCGGTTCCAGCCGCTTCTACCTGAGCCTGGACGATTCTCTGATGCGCATCTTCGCGGGCGACCGCGTGCGCGCCATCATGGACCGCCTGAAGATGCCCGAAGGCGAAGCCATCGAGGCCGGTATCGTCACCCGCAGCATCGAGGGCGCGCAGCGCAAGGTCGAGGCGCGCAACTTCGACATGCGCAAGCAGCTGCTGGAGTACGACGATGTGGCCAATGACCAGCGCAAGGTCATTTACCAGCAGCGCAACGAGATCCTGGAGGCCGGGGCCCTGCACGACCGCATCGCCAACCTTCGCCGCAGCACCCTGACCGACTCGGTGCGGGCTTTTGTGCCCGCCGAGAGCGTGGAGGAGCAGTGGGACCTGCCTGGCCTGGAGAAGACGCTGGCGGAGGAGTGGAAGCTCGAGGTGCCGCTGCAGGCGGTGGTGGAGGGCAGTGAGTCCATCACCGACGACGACATCCTGGAGAAGGTGCTGAAGGCCGGCGACGAGCTCTTCCAGGCCAAGCTGGACTTCGTGGGTGCCGAGCAGTTCACCCCCTTCATGCGCATGGTTTTGCTGCAGTCCATCGATTCGCACTGGCGCGAGCATCTGGCCGCGCTGGACTACCTGCGCCAGGGCATCCATTTGCGCGGCTATGCCCAGAAGAACCCCAAGCAGGAGTACAAGCGCGAGGCCTTCGAGTTGTTCGCCCAGATGCTGGACCTGGTGAAGGCCGAGGTCACCCGCATCCTGATGGCGGTACGCATCCAGACCCAGGACGAAGCGACCCAGGCCGCCGAAGCCATCGAGGAACGTGCCAGCCAGCTCAGCAACGTGACCTACACCCACCCCAACGAGGACGGCAGCGTGTCGCAGGAGACCGACCCGTCCACCCAGGTGGCCGAAGTGCCGAAAGTGGGCCGCAACGACCCCTGCCCCTGCGGCAGCGGCAAGAAGTACAAGCAGTGCCACGGCAAGCTGGCTTGAGGGCCCGCAAGCCCGACGCAGCCTGCGGGACCTGACCTGCATGACCGGCCCCGGCTGCACGGGGCCGATGAACCGGAGACATCGCCATGCCCGTGAACCTGTCCGCGCCTGACCCGGCCGATCTTCACCCCGTGGCCGGCCTGCGCATCGGCACCGCCATGGCCGGCATCCGCAAGGCCAACCGGCGTGACCTGGTGGTGTTTCTGCTGGACGAGGGCGCGGCGGTGGCGGGCGTGTTCACGAAGAACCGCTTCTGCGCCGCACCCGTGCAACTGTGCCGGGAACATCTGTCGGGTGTGACCGCCGGGCGAGGCATCCGCGCACTGGTGGTCAACACCGGCAATGCCAACGCCGGCACCGGCGCTGACGGCCTGGCCCGCGCCCGGCGCACCTGCGACGTCCTGGCGGCGCACCTGGGGGTGGCGGCGCAGCAGGTGCTGCCGTTCTCCACGGGCGTGATCATGGAGACGCTGCCGGTGGATCGCATCGAAGCCGGGCTGCCCGCGGCGCTGGCCCATGCCGCCGCTCCCACGCCTGCCGACGGCGCGCGCTGGGCGGAAGCCGCGCAGGGCATCATGACCACCGACACCCTGCCCAAGGCTGCGTCCACGCAGGTGCAGATTGGTGGGCGCACCGTCACGGTGACCGGCATCTCCAAGGGGGCCGGCATGATCAAGCCCGACATGGCCACGATGCTGGGCTACATGGCCACCGATGCGGTGATCACCCAGTCAGCCCTGGAGCATCTGGTGACCGAGGCCGCTGACGCGAGCTTCAACCGCATCACCATCGATGGCGACACCTCCACCAACGACAGTTTCGTGCTGATGGCCACGCAGGCCGCGGGTCATGCGCCCATCACCTCGCTGGACAGCGAGGACGGTCGCATCCTGCGCCAGGCCGTCATCGAGGTCGCTCAGCGCCTGGCCCAGGCCATCGTGCGCGACGGCGAGGGCGCCACCAAGTTCATCACCGTGCGCGTGGAGGGCGGACGCACCAAGGCCGAGTGCCGCAAGGCGGCCTACGCCATTGCGCATTCGCCCCTGGTGAAGACGGCCTTCTTTGCCAGCGACCCCAACCTCGGCCGCATCCTCGCCGCCGTGGGCTATGCCGGCATCGACGACCTGGACCAGGGCCTGATCGACCTGTTCCTGGATGACGTGCATGTGGTGCGCGAAGGCGGACGCCACCCCGACTACCGCGAAGAGCACGGCCAGCGCGTGATGAAGCAAAGCGAGATCACGGTGCGTGTAGACCTGCACTGCGGGCCAGCGCATGCCACGGTCTGGACCTGCGATCTCTCGCACGACTACGTGAGCATCAACGCCGACTACCGGAGTTGACGACCCTGGCGCGGGTGCCCGTCCGTCAGGCGGCGGGCGAGAAGCGGTCCACCGCGTCGGTGATGATCCCGTCGATGCCGATGGACTGCAGCCAGGCCGCAGGCGCGGGATCGTTCACGGTGTAGACCAGGCCGCGCATCGCAGCGCCGTGGATCTGCCCCAGCGTCTGCGCCGACATCGCGTTGTAGTTGGTGATCACGGCGACGCAGCCGAGTTGCTGTGCCACGTCGAGCCAGCCGGGCCACAAGGTGTCCACTAGCAGGGCGCGGGGGATGTGCGGCGCCGTCTCCCGGGCGCCGGCCAGGGCCTCGGGCTGGAAGGAGCTGAACAGCAGCGGTGGCGCATCGGCTCCGGCCCACAGTCGGGCGGCTTCCCGGCCCACCACCTGGCCGGTGTGGCGCTCGGTGCCGGGCGTGGGCTTGATTTCCAGGTCCAGCGCGAAGGCGTTGGCGCGCAGCCAGGCTGCCAGGGCTTGCAGGCTGGGCAGGTGCTCACCGGCGTAGGCCCGGCTGTGCCAGGTGCCGGCGTCGATGCGCGAGAGGGCCGACCAGTCAAGTTCCCCGGCAACGCCGCGTCCTGACGTGGTGCGATCGAGGGTGGCGTCATGCAGCAGGAAGGGCACGTCGTCGGCACTGAGCTTCACATCACATTCAAACGCGCGGTAGCCGTGCGCGGCCCCCAGCCGGAAGGCGGCCAGGGTGTTCTCAGGCGCCAGCCTGCCGGCGCCGCGGTGGGCGATCCACAGCGGCAAAGGCCAGGGCGAGGGACTCACCGGGCCGCCTCGACGCGCTGACCCGTGGACGGGTCGAACCAGTGCACTCGCTCGGCCGGCACGCGCAAGTGCAGCGTCTGCCCGGGGCGTGGCGGGGTCAGCGTGCCGTCGATGCGCAAGGTGAAGGCCGCGCCGGCCAGGCGCCCGTGCACCAGGCGCTCGGCGCCCAGCATCTCCACCACCTCCACCTGCAGTGGCCAGCAGGCCGGGTCGCCCTCGGCACCCGGCTCGGTGTGCTCGGGACGCAGACCCAGGGTCAGCGACCCGTGCCGCGGCGTCGTGCCCGGCAGGGGCAGCAGCTGACCCCCGACCTCGAAGCCGGCGGGCGTGGCCTGTCCGTTCAGCAGGTTCATGGGCGGCGAGCCGATGAAGCTGGCCACGAAGGTGGTGGCGGGCACGCCGTAGACCTGCTCTGGCGTGCCGATCTGCTCGATGCGCCCGGCGTTCATCACGATCATGCGCTGGGCCAGCGTCATGGCCTCGACCTGGTCGTGCGTGACGAACAGCGAGGTGATGCCCAGCTCGCGGTGCAGCTTCTGGATCTCCAGGCGTGTCTGCGCCCGCAGCTTGGCGTCCAGGTTGGACAGCGGTTCGTCGAAGAGGAACACCTGCGGCTGCCGCACGATGGCGCGGCCCATGGCCACCCGCTGGCGCTGCCCGCCTGACAGTTGCCGGGGCTTGCGCTCCAGCAGCCCGCCCAGTTCCAGGATGCCCGAGGCCTTCTGCACGCGGCGCTCGATCTCGTCCTTGGGCACCTTGGCGTTGCGCAGGCCGTAGGCCATGTTGTCGTACACCGTCATGTGCGGGTACAGCGCATAGTTCTGGAACACCATGGCGATGTCACGCTCGGCCGGCTCCAGCCGGTTGACCACGCGCGCTCCGATGGCGATCTCGCCGCCCGTGATCTCCTCCAGGCCGGCCACCATGCGCAGCAAGGTGCTCTTGCCGCAACCGGAGGGGCCGACGATGACGACGAACTCACCGTCGGCGATCTCGGCCTCCACCCCGTGGATGGCCTTGAAGGCCTTGGGGCCGAAGCCGTAGGTCTTCTCGACGCGGCGCAGAGCGATGGAAGCCATGGGTGTCGTGTGTGCTGTGCAGTCAGGGGGAGGCCGCGGGCCGGCCGTTCACTTCTCGGTGTCCACCAGGCCCTTGACGAACCACTTCTGCATCAGCAGCACCACCAGGGCGGGCGGGATCATCGCGAGCATCGCGGTGGCCATCACCGCATTCCATTCGGTGGCGGCGTCACCCCCGGAAATCATGCGCTTGATGCCCATGACCACGGGGTACATGTTCTCGTCCGTGGTCATCAGCAAGGGCCAGAGGTACTGGTTCCAGCCGTAGATGAACTGGATGACGAAGAGCGCGGCAATCGAGGTGGTCGACAGCGGCAGCAGCACGTCCTTGAAGAACTTCATGGGCCCGGCGCCGTCGATGCGCGCGGCCTCCACGAGTTCGTCGGGGATGGTGAGGAAGAACTGCCGGAACAAGAAGGTGGCCGTGGCCGAGGCGATGAGCGGCACGGTCAGGCCGGCATAGGTGTTGAGCAGCCCGAGGTCCGACACCACCTTGTAGGTGGGCAGGATACGCACCTCCACCGGCAGCATCAAGGTGATGAAGATCATCCAGAACACCAGGCTGCGCCCGGGAAAGCGGAAGTACACCACCGCGAACGCCGACAACAGCGAGATGGCGATCTTGCCCAGCGCGATGGTCAGCGCGCTGATCAGGCTGACCATGAGCATGGGCGCCGCCGGCGGCACCCGTGTGCCGTACTCCGTGACGCCGCCGAACAGTGCGAAGCGGTAGCTGTTGAGGAAGTTGTCACCTGGCCACAGCGACATGGGCACGTTCTGCACGATCTGCTCGGCCGTCTGCGTGCTCGCCACGAAGGTGATGTAGACAGGAAAGGCGACGATGATGACCCCGAGCACGAGCACGAGGTGCGACAGCACTGTGGCGACGGGGCGGTTCTCAACCATTCAGTTGCGGCCCTTGATGCAAGGAGATGCGCTCATCATCAATAGTGCACCCGCCGCTCGACGTAGCGGAACTGCACCACCGTCAGCGCTATCAGGATGCCCATCAGCACCACCGACTGCGCCGCCGAACCGCCCAGGTCCATGGCCTTGAAGCCATCGTGGTAGACCTTGTAGACCAGGATGGCCGTGTCCTTGCCGGGCCCGCCCGAAGTGGCGGCATCCACGATGGCAAAGGTGTCGATGAACACGTAGATGATGTTGATGACGAGCAGGAAGAAGGTGGTGGGCGTGAGCAGCGGGAACTGCACCGTCCAGAAGCGCCGCCAGGGGCCCGCGCCATCGATGGCCGCGGCCTCCACCAGGCTCTTGGGGATGGACTGCAGGCCTGCGAGGAAGAACAGGAAGTTGTAGGCGATCTGCTTCCACACGGCGGCCAGCACGATGAGCGTCATGGCGTGACCGCCGTTGAGCAGGTGGTTCCAGTCCATGCCTGCCGAACGCAGGGCATAGCTGACCACGCCGATGGACGGCGCGAACATGAACAGCCACAGCACCCCGGCGATGGCCGGTGCTACGGCGTAGGGCCAGATCATCAGGGTCTTGTAGGCAGTGGCCCCGCGCACCACGCGGTCGGCCATGACGGCCAGCAGCAGCGAGACCGACAGCCCGATCACAGCCACCAGGGCCGAGAACACGGCCGTGGTGCGGAAAGAGGCGATGTAGGTTTCGTCGGCGAACAGGGTCTTGAAGTTTTCAAGACCCACGAACTCGCTGCTGGTGCCGAAGGCGTCCTCCCGCAGCACGCTCTGGAACAGCGCCTGCCCTGCCGGCCAGAAGAAGAAGACCGTGACGATGGCGAGTTGGGGCGCCACCAGCGCCCAGGGCAACCACCAGCTTCTGAAGAGGACGCGCTTTTCGACGGCCAAGGAGCTTCAGCCCTTGTTGGCTTTCTCGAACTTCTCCAGCTCGACGTCGCCGCGCTTCTTGATGGCTTCCAAGCCGTCCTTGGCGCTCTTCTTGCCGGCCCACACCTGCTCGAGTTCCTCGTCGATGATGGTGCGGATCTGCACGAAGTTGCCCAAGCGGATGCCGCGCGACTTGTCAGTGGTCTTGCGGATCATCTGCGTGACGCTGACGTCCGTGCCGGGGTTCTTCTTGTAGAAGCCCGAGTCTTCGGTGATCTTGAAGGCGGCCGAGGTGATGGGCAGGTAGCCCGTTTCCTGGTGGCTCTTGGCCTGCACATTCGCGTCAGACAAGTACTGGTAGAAAGCCGCGACGGCCTTGTACTCCTCGGGCTTCTTGCCGGAGATGGCCCAGAGGCTGGCCCCGCCGATCACGGTGTTCTGCGGTGAGCCGGCGACATCGGGGTAGTAGGGCAGCGCGCCGATGCCGGCCTCGGCCTTCAGGTTGCGCTTGATGCCGCCGTAGGCCGCAGATGAGCCCGTGTACATCGCGCACTCGCCGGATTGGAACGTAGCGTCAGCGGCGTTGTTGCGGCCCTTGTAGACGAACAACCCTTGCTTCGCCATGTTGGCCAGGTTCTCGATGTGGCGTACGTGCAGCGGCGTGGTGACGTTCAGGCGCGCGTTCAGGCCGGTGAAGCCATTGCGCTGGGTGGCGAACTCCACGTTGTGCCAGGCCGAGAAGCTCTCCAGCTGGGTCCAGCTCTGCCAGGCGGTGGTGAAGGGGCACTTGTGGCCGCTGGCCTTGAGCAGGGCCGCCGCCCGGGCCACTTCAGGCCAGGTCTTGGGCGGGGTGTTCGGGTCAAGGCCGGCGGCCTTGAAAGCGTCCTTGTTGTAGTGCAGCACCGTGGTGGAGCTGTTGAACGGGAAGCTCAGCATCTGGCCGTTGGGCGCGGTGTAGTAGCCCGACACCGCCGGCACGTAGACGCTGGGGTCGAACTTGATGCCCGCCGTCTTCATGACCTGGTCCACCGGGACGACCACGCCCTTGGCTGCCATCATGCTGGCCGTGCCCACCTCGAAGATCTGCACGATGTGCGGGGCGTTGCCGGCCCGGAAGGCCGCCACAGTGGCGGCGAAGCTCTCGGGGTAGGTGCCCTTGAACACGGGGGTCACCTTGTAGTTCTTCTGGCTGTCGTTGAAGCCTTTGGCCAGGCCGCCGATCCACTCGCCGAGCTGGCCGCTCATCGAGTGCCACCACTGGATCTCCACCGGCGCCTGTGCTTGAACGGGGGAGGAGGCGAGGGCGGCCAGCGCGCTGATGGCCAGGGCAAGTTGCTTGATCTTCATGGTCTCTCCGTTGAGCAGTGAGGGGATGGATCCCAGAGGGGTACCCGATCATCACCGGGCGGCTGTCCGGCCGTGATTGTCCCCAGGTTTTGTGACAAACCCGTTTCTCCCACGTTCGGGGTGCGCCGCGCCACGGTGGTTTCCCCGGCTTGCGCTTCCCTACGTCCTCGTGGGGATGCTGCACTGCGGTAGCATTCCCGACCAATCCACAGGGACACCCTGCCGCACCGGTCTGTACAAGACAAAGGGCGCGTGTGGGGGTCGCAAACCAAAGATGAATGCTCCTCTGCCGCTGCAGGTTGCCGGTGGCGCCGGCCTGTCCCCTGGTGTGGACGCGGACGAAGGCGCACCGCGTCTGCGCGAGATTCCCTACAACTACACCTCGTTCTCCGACCGTGAGATCGTGAGGCGGCTGTTGGGCGCGCGCGCCTGGGAACTGCTGGAGCAGTTGCGCGGCGAGCGCCGCACAGGGCGTTCCGCCCGCATGCTGTACGAGGTGCTGGGCGACATCTGGGTGGTGCAGCGCAACCCCTATCTCGAAGACGACCTGCTGGACAACCCCAAGCGGCGTCAGATGCTGATCGACGCGCTGCGCCACCGCTTGTCGGAGGTGGAGAAGCGCCGCACCCCGGAGTTGGACGCTGCCCGTGACGCCCTGGTCGAGCAGTTGCTCGTGGCCGCGCGCGCCGCGGTGGACCGGTTTGCCGCTCACTTCCGCGCCGTGTGGGACCTGCGCCGCGCCGCGCGCCGCGTGCTCGGCCGTCACACGGCCAAAGACAACCTGAAATTCGACGGCCTGAGCCGCGTCTCGCACGTGACGGACGCCACCGACTGGCGTGTGGAAGTGCCCTTCATCGTGCTCACGCCCGACACCGAGGCCGAGATGGCGGGCCTGGTGCAGGGCTGTATCGAGCTGGGCCTGACGATCATCCCGCGTGGCGGCGGCACCGGCTACACCGGTGGCGCGGTGCCGCTCACCTGGAAGAGCGCGGTCATCAACACCGAGAAGCTCGAGGCCTTGGGCGAGGTGGAGATGGTGCAGCTGCCCGGGCTGGACCGCCCCGTAGCCACCATCGCCAGCGAGGCGGGTGTGGTGACGCAGCGCGTGGCCGACACCGCCGAGCGGGCCGGCTTCATCTTCGCGGTGGACCCCACCTCGGCCGAGGCCAGCTGCATCGGCGGCAACATCGCCATGAACGCCGGGGGCAAGAAGGCGGTGCTGTGGGGCACGGCGCTGGACAATCTGGCCTCCTGGCGCATGGTCACCCCGCAGGCCACCTGGCTGGAGGTGGTGCGCCTGAACCACAACCTGGGCAAGATCCACGACGTGGAGCTGGCCAGCTTCGAGCTGCGCCACTTCGACGCCAGCGGCAAGAAGCTGCTGCGCACCGAACGGCTGGACATCCCGGGCCGGCTGTTCCGCAAGGAAGGTCTGGGCAAGGACGTCACCGACAAGTTCCTGGCCGGCCTGCCCGGGGTGCAGAAGGAAGGCTGCGACGGCCTGATCACCAGCGCGCGCTGGATCGTGCACCGCATGCCGGCGCACACCCGCACGGTGTGCCTGGAATTCTTCGGCAACCCCAAGGATGCGGTGCCCAGCATCGTGGACATCAAGGACTTCATGTTTGCCGAAGCGCGCCGCCCCGGTGGCGCCCTCCTGGCCGGGCTGGAGCACCTGGACGACCGCTACCTCAAGGCCGTGGGCTACGCCACCAAGAGCAAGCGCCCCCAGGCCACGGGGGGCAGCGGCCTGCCCAAGATGGTGCTGGTGGGTGACATCGTGGGTGACGATGCCGACGCCGTGGCGCGCGCCACCAGCGAGGTGGTGCGCCTGGCCAACGCGCGCGGTGGCGAGGGCTTCGTGGCCGTGAGCGCCGACGCGCGCAAGAAGTTCTGGCTGGACCGCAAGCGCACTGCGGCGATTGCCCGCCACACCAACGCCTTCAAGATCAACGAGGACGTGGTCATCCCGCTGGATCGGCTGGGCGAGTACACCGAAGGCGTGGAGCGCATCAACGTCGAGCTGTCGCTGCGCAACAAGCTTGAACTGCTGGATGCGCTGGAAGCCTTCTTCTCCAGGGGGCAGCTGCCGTTGGGCAAGAGTGATGATGCTGGCGAGATCCCAAGTGCGGAGCTGCTGGAAGACCGCGTGCAGCAAGCCATCGCCCTGCTGCGCGAGGTGCGTGCGTTGTGGCGCCACTGGCTTGATGAGCTGGACGTGGTGCAGCCAGACGGGCAGCCGGGTGCCGGGCAGACCTGCTTCGCGATGCTGCAGGACTGGCGCTGGCGCGCGAGCTGGAAGGCGCAGGTGCTCAAGCCCTTGCAAGCGGTGTTCGCGGGGGGCGCGTTTGCGCCCATCCTGGACGAATGCCGGCGCATCCACAAAGAGGTGCTGCGTGGCCGCACCTGGGTGGCCTTGCACGCGCATGCCGGAGACGGCAACGTGCACACCAACATCCCCGTCAACAGCGACCACTACCCCATGCTGCAGACGGCGCACGAGGTGGTGGGCCGGATCATGGCACTGGCGCGCGGCCTGGGCGGTGTCATCAGCGGTGAGCACGGCATCGGCATCACCAAGCTGGGGTTCCTGTCAGACCAGGAGCTCCAGGGCTTTGCCGACTACAAGGCCCGGGTGGACCCCGAGGGCCGCTTCAATCGCGGCAAGCTGCTGCGCCAGCCGGGGCGCACGGCGCAGGCGGATGACGGCGTGTTTGCGGGCGACCTGAGCGCGGCCTACACCCCCAGCTTCGGCTTGATGGGCCACGAGTCGCTGATCATGCAGCGCAGCGAGATCGGTGCCATCGCCGACAGCGTCAAGGATTGCCTGCGCTGCGGCAAGTGCAAGCCGGTGTGCGCCACGCATGTGCCGCGCGCCAACCTGCTGTACAGCCCTCGCAACAAGATCCTGGCCACCTCGCTGCTGATCGAGGCCTTCCTGTACGAAGAGCAGACGCGGCGCGGCATCAGCGTCAAGCACTGGGAAGAGTTCGAGGACGTGGCCGACCACTGCACGGTGTGCCACAAGTGCTTGAGCCCTTGCCCGGTGGACATCGACTTCGGTGACGTGTCGATGAACATGCGCAACCTGTTGCGCAAGATGGGCAAGAAGAGCTTCCGGCCGGCGCAGGCGCTGCAGTCAGCGTTCATCGGCATCACCAGCCCGCAAGCCATTCGCATCGGCCATGCCATGACCGACATGAGCTTCAAGGCTCAGCGTTTGGCCAACAAGTTGCTGCGTGGTCTTGCCAGGAAGCAGACAGCCGCGCCCCCCGCCACGCTGGGCCCCGCGCCCGTGCGCGAGCAGATCATCCACTTCATCAACAAGAAGATGCCCGGCGGCCTGCCCAAGAAGACGGCGCGCGCCCTGCTGGACATCGAGGACCGGGACTACGTGCCCATCATCCGCAACCCGAAGGACACCACGGCGGAGACCGAAGCCGTCTTCTACTTCCCCGGCTGCGGCAGCGAGCGGCTGTTCAGCCAGGTGGGCCTGGCCACGCAAGCCATGCTGTGGCATGCGGGCGTGCAGACGGTGCTGCCGCCGGGCTACCTGTGCTGCGGCTACCCGCAGCGCGGCTCCGGGCAGTTCGACAAGGCCGAGAAGATCATCACCGATAACCGGGTGCTGTTCCACCGCGTGGCCAACACCCTGAACTACCTGGACATCAAGACGGTGGTGGTGTCCTGCGGCACCTGCTACGACCAGCTGCAGGGCTATCAGTTCGACCAGATCTTTCCCGGCTGCCGCATCGTGGACATCCACGAGTTCCTGCTCGAGAAGGGCATCACCCTGGGTGACGCGTCGCAAGGTGCCTATCTCTATCACGACCCCTGCCACAGCCCGATGAAGCAGCAGGAGCCGATGAAGACGGTGAAGGCGCTGATGGGCGACAACGTGCTGGAAAGCAAACGCTGCTGCGGCGAGAGTGGCGGGCTCGCGATGTCGCGCCCCGACGTGTCGACGCAGATCCGCTTTCGCAAGGAAGAAGAGATTCGCAGGGGTGAGGCTGCGTTGCGCGAGAGCGGCAAGGTCCATTCCGAACAGAACGTCAAGATCCTGACGTCGTGCCCGAGCTGCCTGATGGGCCTGAGCCGCTACGAAGATGACTTGAAGACAGGCCTGCTCGAAGCCGACTACATCGTGGTGGAGATGGCGCGCCAGATCCTCGGGCCGGCCTGGCTGGAGACCTATGTCGCCCAGGCCAACGCCGGTGGCATCGAACGCGTGCTCGTCTGACCTGTTGCCCCGCAAGACACCGGAGAACTCATGGCTGGCCTGACCACGCAAACCCCCATGCCCACGGCGCTGACCCTTCATCAGACCTCGCGCGTGCTGGAGATCGGCTTTGAAGACGGCAAGACCTTTCGCATCCCCTTCGAGTTGATGCGTGTGTACTCCCCTTCGGCCGAGGTGCAAGGGCACGGGCCGGGGCAGGAGGTGCTGCAGACGGGCAAGCGCGACGTCGGCATCACGGACCTGCAGACCGTGGGCCACTACGCGGTGCAGCCCACCTTCAGCGACGGCCACGACACCGGCATCTTTTCCTGGGACTACCTCTACCACCTGGGCGCTGACCAGGAGGTGCTGTGGGCACAGTACGCGCAGCGCATCGAGGCGGCGGGCACCCACCGCGACGCCCCGATGACCGCTGCCGCGGGTGGTGCGGGTGGCGCCTGCGGGCACCACCACTGAAACACCCCGGGGCTTGGTGCAGCCCCTTGGAGCGCGGTGCGCCCGGCGCTGGCGAGACCCCATGAGCGAGTCCCACTGGGGCACTGCGCGGTTTCGCCGCCTTCGTTGAGCAGCGGCAGCCCAGGACACGGCTGATGCGTCGCCAGGGGCCTGCAGGCCTCTACGATGGTTGATCGTCTCTGCGGTCTGCCACCTGGTGCCTGGATGAAGAGCCCCGATGAAGGCGTACCTGCGGTCCTGGAGCACCGGCCCTTGCTGTGGATGTTGGGGGGTGTCTCGCTCGCGCTGGTCTGGATCCTGCTGCCGTTTTTCAGCACGCTGCTGTGGAGCGCGATCATTGCGTTGCTCTTCGCCCCGCTGCACCGTCGCCTGCTGTTGCGGCTCCGGCACCGGCGCACCCTGTCGGCGCTGCTCACGATCCTGATCGCCGCGGTGATCGTGGTGGTCCCGCTGACGCTCCTGAGCGTCATGCTGGTCGATGAGGCGGTGGGGCTGCTGGCACGTCTTCAGTCCATCGAGTCTCGCGCGTTGCCTTACCTGCGCGGGGTGTTTGATGCGCTGCCAAGCTGGTCGATCGGGCTGCTCAAGCGCCTGGGGCTGGCGGACTTCGAGACCTTGCAGCGCCATCTGAACACCGGGCTGCAGCAGGCCAGCGGCTTCATGGCCGGCAAGGCCTTGAGTCTCGGGCAGAACACCATCGAGTTCGCCGCCAGCCTGCTCATCACACCCTACCTGGCGTTCTTCCTGATCCGCGATGGCGACCGCATCGTGCACGCCATGCGGCATGCAATTCCGCTCACACCCTCTCACAAGCAGGAGTTGCTGCACAAGTTCAGCCATGTGATCCGGTCCACCGTCAGGGGCAACCTGGTGGTGGCAGCCCTGCAGGGCGCGCTCGGTGGGATTGCATTCTGGTTCCTGGGCGTGCGAGGTGCGTTGCTGTGGGCCGCGGTGATGGCCTTTCTCTCGCTGCTGCCGGCCATTGGCGCGGCGCTGGTGTGGCTGCCCGTTGCACTGTGGTTCCTGGCCACGGGTGCAACCTGGCACGGTGTGGCCCTGGCGGCCTGGGGTGTGCTGGTCATCGGTCTGGTCGACAACCTGCTGCGGCCCATGCTCGTGGGCAAGGCCACCCTCATGCCCGACTACGTGGTGATGATCACGACGCTGGGGGGCATGGTGGTCTTCGGCATCAACGGCTTCGTCCTGGGTCCTGTCATCGCGGCGATGTTCTTTGCGCTCTGGCACATGGTCCTGATTGCACGACAAGCCGAGGCGCCCGTAGAGGGCCCAGATTGAAACCGCAGGCTGGAGAACAAAAGAGCCCTCGCTTGCGACCGTCTGGAAAAGTCGCGAGCGAGGGCGTGGAGCCGCTTCTTAGTCGGCGGCCACTGATGCAGCCTGCGGTTGCTTGGCGTGCTCTTCAAAGGCCTTGATCTGCTTTTCGGCCTCTTCCTTGCTGACCGCATACACCTCCTGAATCCTGGTGGCCAGCTTGTCCCGCTTGCCCCCCATTGCGTTCAGGTGTTCATCGGTCAGCTTGGTCCACTGCTTGACCATCTGCGGTTTGTAGGCCTTCCAATCTCTTTCAATCTGTTCCCATTTCATTTCAAGACTCCTTGGTTGTTGCTGGAACACCGGCCACCGAAGTGACCCCTTTTTTCCCCCGCGCGCTCAGAGATGGGCGGCAAGGAAAATCAGTTTTCAATCTCCGGAACACGCTCATCGAGTCGCCGCGCGCCAGCGTGGCCTTGCAAGGGTGCCAGTGGTTCATGAGGCTTCTCCTCCGGTCGACGTCCAGGAGGAATTTGCGCGCATTGCCGTGTAACGACCGTGCGGCGCCGAACACAGCGCTTGCTCGCGCTTGACGCGCCTCAACCCGGCAACTGAACGGGGTCCTACAACGGGGTTTGGCAGGCCACTCGGGCGGTGCCAGCCGAGCCATGACCCCTGCAACTGACCCCCTTGCCAACCACCTGCTGGCCGCACTTGAGGCCGCCGACTGGCAGCGCTGGAAGCCTCACTTGGAGCCTGTGAACCTGAGGCGAGGGGAGATCCTGTACGCGGCGGGCCAACCCCAGTTCCACGCGTACTTTCCCACCAGCGCCATCATCTCCTTGCTCCAAGTGACCGAGGCAGGCGGGTCCACCGGGTTCGCCATTGCCGGTCATGAAGGTGTCGTTGGCATCTCGCTCCTTCTTGGATCGGACACCGCGACCAGCGGCGGCTCGGTGTTGATCGCAGGTCAGGGATTTCGGATGCCCGCCCTGGCCCTCCAAGAGGAGTTCAACCGCTTCGAGGCGGTACGGCAGTTGTTGCTGCGTTACGCCCAGGCGCTGATCACGCAGATCACCCAGACAGCCGTCTGCTCCCGCCATCACACCGTCGATCAGCAGGTGTGCACCTGGCTGCTGCACTGCCTGGATCGCCTGGCAGATAACGAAATCGTGGTGACGCACGATGCGCTGGCCAGCTTGCTGGGTGTGCGCCGCGAGAGCGTGACGCTGGTCGTCGGCCACTTGCGGGCCGCTGGGTTGATCCGCTGCAGGCGGGGATGCATCGAGGTGCTCGACCGCGCCAGTCTTGAGCGGCGATCTTGCGAGTGCCACGCCGTGGTCAGTAAGGAGTACGCCCGCCTGCTGCCCAGGCCGAGCCGCAGCGCGCCCGGGGGATCAGACGATGGCATCTGTGCCACCCAAAGGAGCACCTGAGCGGGTCGGGTCTCATGAGCTGCGAAGCCTCACGTTGATCGGACGCATCAGGGCCGCATCGTCCCCAGCGCATGCTCGAGCCCTGGGCACGCAGGGTATCGATGTGTGCGGCGACCATCCGGCACTCGCAAGTGGTGGCCTCTCGATGAATCACATCAATGAGCGCAAAGGAGCACGATATGAGCTTGGGAACCATTTTGCTGATCCTCCTGATCCTGGCCTTGGTGGGTGTCTTTCCCGCGTGGCCTCACAGCAGAGGCTGGGGTTACGGCCCCAGCGGCATCGTGGGCGTCATCTTGGTGGTGTTGCTCGTGCTGGTGTTGATGGGAAGGCTGTAGCCACCTTGCATCGTTGAAGTCTCGGCAACGGGATCGGATCAAGGCCCCTCAGCGTGCCCGATCTCTCCCCCATCAAGCAACGAAGGAGTCGATCATGAGCATGAACAAGGATCAGGTGCAGGGCACCCTGAAAGACGTGGCCGGCAAGATCCAGGAAGAGGCCGGCAAATGGGTGGGCAGCAAGAAGCAGCAAGCCAAGGGGTTGAAGAAGCAGGCAGAAGGAAAGATCCAGAAGGGAGTGGGCAACCTGAAGCAAGCCGTCAGTGACGTGCGGGATACCGCCAGGAAGTGACCCTTCGCTCAGGCGCGTGGTCTGTTCGGCCAGATGTCCTGGCCCACGCGCTGGGCACCGTGGTTCTTGACCCTGTTGATGGATGTCTGGCCCCATGGAGAAAGTGCCTCGTGGTCTGCCCATGCTGGTGGCCTGCGCCGCCCTGACGGTGGGTTGTGCCGGGCTCGAGCGCAGGGGTCAGCAGCAGACACCCACTCAAGCCTCTGCCGAGGACGCCGTACCTTCGACAAAGCCTGCCCCACGAGGCTCAAAGGACGCACTCCCGGTCAAGCCTGAGTTGGCGAGGCCGCGCGCCACGGCCAAGCCTGCTGCATCGCCCCCCGTTGTGCCGCCACCCACCAGGTCGCAACCGTCTGCGTCCCCTGCGGCGAAGCCTGCAGCAGCCCCGCCGCTGGACCTCAAGTCGCTGGAGGCGCGCCTGAGGGAGACGAAAGCCATCAGTACCTTCAGCAAGCTGGCGCTCAAGAACCAGATCGATGATCTGCTGGAGCGGTTCAAGGGGTTCTACGAAGGGCGGATCAAGACTTCGCTGGTCGAACTGCGGCGGGCGTTTGACCTGCTGGTCATGAAGACGCTTGCGCTGCTGCAGGACGCCGACCCTCCACTGGCCGGCGCGCTCGCCTCGTCAAGAGAGTCCATCTGGAGCGTTCTGTCGGATCCGGCAAAGCTCAACACCCTGTAGCAAGTGCCCTCCTGGCCTCGACAAACCATGCTGGTGAAGATTCACACCCCGATCTGGTCCTGCATCGCCTTGTGGGCCGGGCTCGTTGCAGGGTCCGCCGTCGCAGCAGATGACGCGGAACTCCGCAGGGACCTGACGTCCGTCATTGCGCTGCTGGGCCTGCCTTGCGGCCAGGTGATCAGCGCGACGCCATTGAAGGATGACGATCACATCGCCACTTGCCGGGATGGCCACCGTTATCGCGTGTTCATCGATCCCGCAGGGCGTGTTGTTGCGCAGCAACTCAAGCCATAGGCCATGAACTGCGTTGCCTGAGCGCAATGGCCTGTCGCCGCCGTCTCTTACAAGGACGAACGCTGAAGAAGTGATCGGTCTGGACCATCCGGCAGGTCGATGTCTTGATCGGCGCTGTCGGACGTTTCACCTTCGACAGATGGACACCACACCTTGTCAACCTCACAGGAGATTCACCATGAACATGCGCACCCTTCTCGCCATGACCGTCACGGCACTGGCATTGGTCACCGTGACAGGTTGCGCCGTCACGCGCGGACAGGAGACCATCGGCGCCTATGTCGACGATTCGACGATCACGGCGCGGATCAAGGCCCGCTTTGTCGAAAACCAGCAGGTGGACGCTGTAGCGATCAGCGTCGAGACGCTGAATGGCACGGTGATGTTGTCCGGGTTCGCCAAGAACGCCACCGAAAGGACGATGGCCGGGGACATTGCACGTGGCGTCAACGGCGTGAAGGCCGTGAAGAACGAGATCGCCGTACGCCCCTGATCGCATCCGCGGGGCCATCAGCGGGGCTGACAGGCCCGGCTGGAGGGGAACTGGAGGGGGTGTGCCGCACGCGCGACAATCCACCTCATGGCACGCACCCACTTCGGTTTCCAGACGGTCGACGAGGCTGAGAAGGCCGCGCGCGTGCGCGGCGTGTTCGACTCCGTGGCCAAGCGCTACGACCTGATGAACGACCTCATGTCGGCCGGGCTGCACCGGGCCTGGAAGGCCTACACGGTGGCGGTGGCTGACGTGCGCGAAGGGCAGAAGGTGCTGGATATCGCCGCCGGCACGGGTGACCTCACGCGGGCCTTTGCCCGCCGCGCCGGCGCGCGGGGCGTGGTGGTGCATACCGACATCAACGAGGCCATGCTGCGTGAGGGCCGCGACCGGCTGGTGGACGAAGGCCTGCTGTTGCCCTCCACGGCCTGCGACGCCGAGCACCTGCCCTTCCGCGACCAGACCTTCGACCTGGTCAGCGTCTCCTTCGGGCTGCGCAACATGACGCACAAGGAGGCCGCGCTCAAGGAGATGTGCCGAGTGCTGCGCCCTGGCGGCCGGTTGCTGGTGCTGGAGTTCAGCAAGGTGGCGCCCGCCCTGCAGGGTGCGTACGACTGGTACTCCTTCAAGGTGCTGCCCCGCATCGGCCAGTGGGTGGCCGGCGACGCCGAGAGCTACCGCTACCTGGCTGAGTCCATCCGCATGCACCCCGACCAGGCCACGCTCAAGGCCATGATGAAGGACGCCGGCTTCGGGCACGTGGACGTGCACAACCTGACGGGCGGTCTGGTGGCGCTGCACGTGGGCATCAGCTGCTGAGGCCTGCGGGTCGGGCCTGACCGGGGCTTCGACAGGCTCAGCCCGAACGGGCCTTAGGCCCGGCCCGAACGGCCCTTGGGCCCGGCCCGAACGGCCCTTGGGCCCGGCCCGAGCCGATCCCCGGCCCGGCCTGAGCGGGTTGGGAGGGTGCAGTCTGAACCGGATGGCGCCTTGAGTTGCGAGTTGCTGCGTTTGCGCAGCTTCGTCCTGAGGGCGGCATGGCGCAATGGTGAGTCTGACTCATGGACTTTCCCCATATGCAGCCTGGCGCAACTGCGGTCCCTGGCACCACCGACACAGCGGGTGCCACCTCCTCCTGGACCTTCCAGGTCACCGAGCGCGACATCCGCCGCTTCAGGCAGGCCATCGGCGAGCCGCCCTGCGAGACGGCACCCCCGCTGTTCTTCCAGGTCATGGCCTGGCAGGACGTGGGGCCCGAGGAACTGCCCCCGGACGGGTCACCGGCCGAGATTCAGGGCGGCCCCCCCCATGCCCGCAGCATGGGCGGTGCCAGCGAGTTCGCGGTGCACCGCCCTGCTCGCGCTGGTGAGACGATCAGTGTCTGCTCCAGGTTGCTGGGTGTGCAGAGCCGACAGGGCCGGCACGGGCCCCTGCACCTCATCACACGGCAGACGACTTTTACCGACGCCGCGGGCACCGAGCTGGCCCGCGAAGTGGCCACCTACCTGCGCAGGCCGGCATGAGGGGGACGCCGCCACCCGCCCGACAGCGTCCGGTGGCGCCAGCCGCGACGCTGCAGTTGGCTGCCCAGGGGTTTTCTGACCTGCCTGTCGATCTGCCTTTCGACCTGCCGGTCGTCCTGCCCGAACTGCGCGTGCTGCCCACCCCGATGCAGATCTTCATGTTCAGCGCGGTCACCTGGAACCGCCACCTGATCCACTACAACGCGGATGCGGCCCGAGCGGAGGGCCACCCCGATGTGGTGGCGCAGCGTTCGCTCATTGGCAATTACTTCGCCCGTCACGCGGGTGCTTGGCTGGGGCCGGCCGGCCGTGTCGCTCGCCTGTCCTGGCGGGTGACGGGCTCGGCCATACCGAATCATGGGCTGTGCTGTCACGGGGTGGTGCGGGAGCGGCTGGACGGGCTTTTCGAGCCTGCCGACCTGGCGCCTGGATCCGTCCCCTTGAAGTACCAGGGCTGGTTGACGGCTGAAGACGGGCGTGAAGTGGCCGCAGCGGAGGGGGTCCTGTGCATCCACGCTTCTTCCTGAGGACGGTGGCTGCCACATGGCGCCGCCACGGCCTGTGGGCCGCGTGTCAGGTGGGTCTGGAACAGCTGCTGAACGGGCTCATGTTCTTCGAGCGGCTGCACATCATCGAGATGCAGCGGCCTCAGGCGTTTGACGCTCTCGCATCAGGTGCCGCGCCCGCCGCAGCCGTCATGGCCGCAGGGGCCGGGCCCGACACCCAGGTGGCGGACGAGGCCACGCTGCGCCGCCTGCAGCGCGAGGGGGGCTGGGGCATTGACGACACCAAGCTGGCCCTGCTGCGTGCGGGTGACACCTGCCTGCTGAGCCTGGTGGATGGCTGCATCGCGGGCTACACCTGGGTGCACACCGGCGGACGCCCTGAGATCATGCCCGGCCTGCGCCTGCAACTGCCTGCGGGTGCCTTGTACAACTTCGCCGGTTTCACACACCCGGACTTCCGCGGCGCCGGGCTGCAGTCTCGCCGCCACCAGTCGGTGTGGACCCAACCCGCCTGGGCGCACCTGGGGCACATGCTGGGCTATGTCAAGGCCACCAACTTTGCTTCGCGCCAAGGCCAGGGCCGCAGCGGCTACCGCAGGATCGGGTCGGTGGTGTTGGTGGGGTCCCGCCAACGCTTCGTCGCCTGGCTGTCCCCTGCCTTGCGGCGCAGCGGGGTGCGCCGCCTGGAGGAACCTTCCCACATCGTCTCTCGTGCGTGGGCCCTGCTCAAGCGTCAGGCGCAGGCCGCCTGGGTGGGCATGCTGTCTCACACCCTGGGGCCCTGGCTGCACAGCCGCCTGCGGCGCCGTTCACAACGCTCCGACACCCATTCGTATACCTGCTTTCACCGCGCGCCCACCCAACTGGCCGCCCTGACCGGCCCGGTGCTGGCCCATCTGGGGTTGGACCGGGTGCCGGGAGGTGCGCAGGGTCAGCCTCTGCGGGTATTGCTCTATGCCTGCTCCAACGGTGCGGAGGCCTACACCTGGTCGGCATGGCTGGCGCTGCAAAGACCCGACCTGGAGGTGGTGATCGAGGCTTCTGACCTGAGCCCAGAGTTGATCAGCCGGGCGCGTGCGGGCCGCTACACCTGGTCCGAGTTGACGCAGGACGGTGAGGTGCCGGCCTGGCTGGTGGCGCAGACCTTCGACCGTGAGGGTGAGGACTATGTGGTCAACGAGCGCACGCGCCGCCGGGTGAGCTTCAGTTGCGCCGACATCATTCGAGACGATCTTCGGGCACGTTACGGTCAGGCTGACGTGGTGGTGGCTCAGAACGTGCTGTTCCACCTGCCCCCGCCGCTGGCCCGCCGCGCCTTCGACAACGTGGTGCGCACACTGGCCCCCACGGCCGCCTTGTTCATCGAAGGCATGGACCAGGACCTGCGGGTCTCGCTGACGCAAGCGCACGAGCTTCAGCCCCTGGTCTGGCGCAGCCGGGAGATCTACGAGGAGAGCCGCCGGCACATCCCGGCCCGGTGGTGGCAGTTCCACTACGGTGCCGAGCCCTGGCTGCCGTTTCGGCGTGCGCCCTGGCGCCGCTACGGCACCATCTTCCTGAAGGGGCCCGCGCCCGTGTCCGTTCGCGTGCTGGCGCTGGCGGCGTGAGCCGCGCCACCGGCCTTCCCGACAGCCTGCAGTTGCAGGTCTCGCTGACAGCCTGTCCTGCGCCCCAGGATCTGGCCCCGCAGTGGCGCGAGTTGCAGGCTCAGGCAGAGCCGAATTTCTTCACGGGTTGGACCTGGATCGGGTGCTGGCTGGACCACCTGGACCCCGCCCACCAGCCCGCCCTGGTGCGTGTGCACCTCGGGGAGGAACTGGTGGGGCTGGCCGTGCTGGTGCCGCAGCGGGCCAGGCGCTTGCGCTGGTGGCCTTCCCACGCCCTGCACCTGCACGCCACCGGGCAGCGCGAGTGGGATGACATCACCGTGGAGCACAACGGATGGCTGGTGCGCCGCGGCCTGGAAGAGCAGGCACAGGCCGCCGTGGCTTCGCAGTTGTGGGCGCTTGCGCCGTCGGTGGACCAGGTGTGTCTGCCGGGCGTCGCGGCGGGTCATGAGCGCTGGCGTGACGCTCCACCGCCCGTGGCGTGCGTGCGTGAAATGAGCGAGCCCGCCTACCGCGTGGACCTGTCGCCCCTGCGGGCCTCGGGCCGTGCCTTCCTGGATACTGTGGGGCCCCAGACCCGCGCTGCGGTACGGCGCAGCCTGCGTCTGTACCAGGACTTGGGCGAGGTGCTCATCAGCCCGGCCGTCGACGTGCCGCAGGCACTGCAGTTCCTGGAAAGGTTGAAGGACTTTCACCAGAAGACCTGGACTGCGCGCGGACAGCCGGGTGCTTTTGCCAACCCGCTGTTCGAGCGCTTTCACCAGCGCCTGATCGCCGCCGCCTGGCCGGCGGGGCAGGTGCAGTTGCTGCGTGTCACGGCCGGCAGCGCGGAGGTGGGCTACCTCTACAACTTCGTTGAAGCCGGCCAGATGCTGGCTTACCAGAGCGGGTTTCACTTCGGTCTGACCGAGCGCAATCACCACCCTGGCCTGGTGACGCATGCCCTGGCCGTGCAGCAAGCGCTCGAGACCGGCCTGGACGGCTATGACTTCCTGGCGGGGCAGGCTCGCTACAAGCAGCAACTGTCCCACCAGACCTACACCACGGCGACTTTCACGCTTCACCGCCCCAGCCTGGGGTTGCGACTGGAGCAGGCCTGGCGTCGCATCCGCGCCCGGTTCACGCCGCCCGTGAGTGCCTCGGCGCCACCTTCCACACCCAGTTGAGCATGCGCAGCGTCGACCCGCTCGCCCCATGGCGCAATGTGGTCATTGTTTTCAGGAGATGTCTGGACGTGCTGAACCTTCCCTTGAAATTCATCCCGGTCCCGCGGTTGTTCGGGCTGCTGGCTTCGTTGGTCGCGGTGGCCGTCATGGGGTGGGCAGGCCCGGTTGCCGCCCAGGCGTTGAGAGACCTGCCGCCGCCAGGCCCTGTGGCCTCCGGCCAGCGGGCTGTCGCTGACGCCCGTGCGCCAGAGGAGTACCGGCTGGGGGCCGGTGATGTGCTGCGCGTGGCCGTGTACCAGAACCCCGACCTGTCACTGGAATCCCGCCTGAGCGAGGCGGGGGTGCTGAACTTTCCCCTGCTCGGCCCGGTACGCCTGGGGGGGCTCACGGTGGGTGCGGCCGAGCAGTTGATCGCGCGTGGTCTGCGCGAAGGCCAGTTCGTGCGCCAGCCGCAGGTCAATGTGTCGGTGGTGCAAGTGCGTGGCCACCAGGCCAGCGTGCTGGGGCTGGTCAACCGCCCCGGCCGGTTCCCGCTGGAGGCCACCGGACTGCGCCTGACCGATCTGCTGGCCATGGCCGGGGGCACCGCAGCCGGTGCTGCTGACGTTGCCGTGGTCACCGGCATCCGGCAGGGGCAACCCTGGCGTGCCGAGGTGGATCTGCCCGCCCTGTTCACCCCCGGCGGGCAGGGGCGTGATGTGGACATCCTGCATGGCGACACCGTGTGGGTGGACCGACAGCCGCAGGTCTACATCTATGGCGAGGTGCAGCGTCCCGGCCCGCTGCGTCTGGAGCGTGGCATGACCCTGATGCAGGTGCTGGCCACGGGCGGTGGCTTGACGCCGCGCGGCACCGAGAAGGGCATCCGCGTGCACCGGCGCGGGACCGATGGTCGTTTGCAGCTCGTGCAACCCGCGATGGACGACACCGTCCGCGAGGGCGATGTGGTGCACGTGCGCGAGAGCCTGTTCTGAAGCTTCTTCGGGGAAATCGACGATGGACATTGCTTCCTTCATGGCCACCCTGCGCGCCCGCGCGGGCTTGGCTCTGGCTGTGCTGCTGCTGACGGTGGCCGCGGCCCTGAGCGCGAGCCTGCTGCTGCCTCGCAGCTACGTGGCCACGGCCAAAGTGATCGTGGACCAGGGGCGGCCCGATCCCATGTCGGTGTCCACGGGCTGGCAACCGCCGGTCATGACGGCCTTGTCCACGCAGATGGACATCATCCGAAGCGAGCGCGTGGGCGCGGAGGTGGTGCGTCGCTTGTCGCTGACCGCCGACCCTGCCCTGCGACGGGCCTGGGAGGACAGCCTGGCCGCTGCCGCCCCTGCCAATGCCGGCCCCAGCGAGACCGACCGGATGCCCGCATTGCCCAGCGCACTGCAGGCCTGGCTGGTGGGGCAAGTGCTCGCGGCCATGGAGGTCAAGCCGGCGCGGGATTCCGACGTGTTGTCCATCACCGTGCGGTGGTCTTCGGCGGAGCAGGCGGCTGCGCTGGCCAATGCCTTCGCGCAGGCCTACCTGGACACCAGTGTCGGCCTGCGCGCTGATCAGGCCCGCCGCTACTCGGGCTTCTTCGAGGGCAGGGTGCGCGAGGCCCGTCTTCAACTGGAGCAGGCGCAGGCCCGGCTGTCCACCTTCCAGCGTGCACGGGGCGTGGTGGTGGGGGACGAGCGGGTGGATGTGGAGACAGCGCGCCTGAACGAGTTGTCTTCGCAGTTCACCGTACTGCAGGCCGTGGTGGCGGAGTCGGGCAGCCGTCAGGCGCAGTCCCAGGGTGCGGCTGCGGACCGCCTGCAGGAGGTGCTGTCCCACCCCGCCCTGCTGGGCTTGCGCGCCGATCTCACGCGTGCCGAGGCACGGATGCAGGAGTTCAACGACCGCCTGGGCGACAACCACCCGCAGGTGTTCGAGGCGCGCGGGCAGGTCAGCCTGCTGCGCTCGCGTCTGGAGGCCGAGACCCGACGCGTAGCCGGTGGAGCAGTGGTGTCCAACACCATCAACCGCCAACGCGAGAGCGACATGCGCACGGCCCTGGAAGCTCAACGCCAGCGTGTGATGAACCTGAAGGCCGTACGTGACGAAGCCCTGGTGCTGGCGCGCGATGTGGACAGTGCGCAGCGCGCCTACGACGGCCTGCAGGCGCGGCTGCAGCAGACCAGCCTGGAGAGCCAGGCCACGCAGGGGCAGGCCCACCTGCTGTCAGCCGCCCCCGTGCCGCTGACGCCGACTTCACCGAGTTGGATGTTGCGCGCAGGTCTGGCCCTGGGCCTGGGCCTGGCGCTGGCCCTGGGGACGGTGGCCCTGGTCGAACGGGTGGACGCCCGGGCTCGCCTGCCGGTCTCCACGGCGCAATGGCTGGGCGTGCCCCTGCTGGGCGTCCTGCCCGGCCCGACGGACCGCGGCGGCTTTGCGCCCAGCAAGTCGGCCCTGGTTCAGCCCTGGCGCATGGGCCAGTTGCCGGCCCCGACCACATCCTCCAAGGAGTGAAGCTTGATGGCGAGATTTCGTGATGCAGGGACCCCTTCGATGACGAATGGGCAGGCCGCGCAGGCGACCTTGGAGTCTGAGATGCAGGGCGCGGTGGTTCGCGGCGGTATGCCCGATGGGCCGGAAATCATCGAAACGGCGCCCGCCTTGCGCCACAGTTCTTCCTGGCATGACGGGCGGCTGGGGGAGATCCTGGCACGCCAGCGCCAGCTCACGCCGCAGGAGGTGGAGCGCATTGCTGCGGTGGCGCGTCTGCGCCGTGTGCGCTTCGGCGACGCCGCGGTGGCCCTGGGCCTGGCTTCGGCGCAGGACGTCTTCCAGGCCCTGGCCTCGCAATTCCGTTATGCCTGCGCCGCGAAGGCGCCTGGACGAGACCGCTCCGAGCAGGTGATGCTGCACCGGCCCCGCTCGGCCCAGGCCGAGGCGGTGCGCGCCCTGCGCAGCGAACTGTCGCGACAGGTGTTCCGCGACGGCGAGCCCGCGGCCTCGCTCGCCGTGCTGAGCCCGCAGGCGCAGGACGGCAAGTCCTTCCTCAGCGCCAACCTCGCGGTGGCCTGGTCTCAGGCCGGGCGTCGCACCCTGCTCGTGGACGCCGACTTGCGCGGACCCCGCCAGCACCAGATCTTCGGCATCACCGACGGTCACGGCCTGAGCAGCCTACTCAGCGGTCGCGCCGGCATGGACGTCATCGCGCGCGTTCAGGATGTGCCAGGGCTGTACGTCCTGCCGGCCGGGCCCCTGCCTCCGAACCCGCTGGAACTGGTGGACGGTCCGGTGTTCCGCGACCTGATGGGTGAGTTGAGCAGCCGCTTCGATCAGATCGTGGTGGACACCCCGGCATGCGCCTACGGCGCCGACGCACTGGCCGTGGCCGATCGCTGCTCTGCGGCGCTGGTGGTCGCGCGGCGCGACGCCAGCCGGCTTGCATCGCTGGCGGCCTTGACCGGCCGCCTGTCGCAGGGTCCGGCACGGCTGGCAGGTGTGGTCATGAACACCTATTGAGCCCGGCCGACGGCATGATCAAGGTCTGTTTCGTGGGTTTGGACAACCTGCCGGTGATCTCGCGTGCGCACAACCGCCACGGCATCGGGGGCGAGCAGGTTCAGCACACGCTGCTGGCGCGGGCCTTGGCCCGGCGAGGCTTCGAGGTCTCGATGGTGGTGGCGAACTACGGACAACCCGATGGCCTGGAGATCGACGGTGTGAGGCTGCACCGCGCGCATGGCCTGGACGAAGGGCTGCCGGTGCTGCGCTTCCTCCACCCGCGGCTCACCGGGCTGTGGCGTGCGCTGGGGCGTGCCGACGCACAGGTGTACTACGTCAGCACGGCCAGTTCGCAGCTGGGCGTGGTGGCCGCCTTTGCCCGCCGACACGGCCGGCGTGTGGTGTTCCGCATCGCCCATGACCTGGACTGCGACCCGAAGCGCCTGTTGATCCGCCTCTGGCGCGACCGCAAGCTCTATGAATGGGGCCTGCGCCGGGCCGACGCCGTGCTGGCGCAAAGCCAGCAGCAGCGCGCCGCGCTGCGGGCGAACTACGGGCTGGACAGCCGCGTGGCGGGCATGCTGGTGGAGCCGGCGGTGCGCGACCTGGACTTCAAGGCCCGCGATGTGCCGGTGCTGTGGGTCAACAACCTGCGTCCCTTCAAGCGGCCCGATCTGGCGCTGGCCCTGGCGCAGCGGTTGCCCCAGGTGCGTCTGCACATGATCGGCGGCCCCCAGGGCGGACATGAGGACTTGTTCGAGACGACACACCGGAATTCCGCCGCCCTGGACAACCTGCAGTTCCACGGGCGTGTGGCCTACCACGACGTGAACGACTACTTCGAGCGCGCACGCGTGTTCGTGAACACGTCCGACTCCGAGGGCTTTCCCAACTCGTACCTGCAGGCGTGGCGGCGCGGGGTGCCCACGGTGTCCTTCTTCGACCCGGATGGCGTGATCCGCCGCTTCGGTCTGGGGCATGCAGCCCAGTCGCTGCAGGACATGGCGATGGCCGTGGAGCGCCTGACCCGCAGTCCTGACGAATGGCACGCCACCAGTGCGCGCTGCCGCGACTTCATGGACGCGCATTACGGCGACGACACCGTGTTGCGCCCCTACCTGGAGGCCTTGCGTGGCTGAACTGCGCGCCGTGGCGCCTGACCCGCACACCCCTGCCTTCCTCGTCACCATCGACACCGAAGGTGACGATCTGTGGGGGCGTCCGCGCATCATCACCACCCGCAACGCCCGCCACGTGCAGCGCTTTCAGCGGCTGTGCGAATCCTTCGGGTTGCGGCCCACCTGGCTGACCAACTTCGAGATGGCCCGCTGCCCGGAGTTCCTGGCCTTCGGGCGGGATGTCGTGCGCCGTGGCACGGGTGAGATCGGCATGCACCTGCACGCCTGGAACAGCCCGCCGCTGCAGCCGTTGACCCCCGACGACCTGACAGCGCAGCCTTTCCTGACCGAGTACCCGCAAGAGGTGGTGGACGCCAAGATCGGCTACATGGCACGGCTTCTGCGAGACCGCTTCGAGTGCGAGATCATCAGTCACCGGGGCGGACGCTGGGCCTTCGACGCCACCTGTGCGCAGTCCCTGGTGCGTCATGGCATCCGCGTGGACTGCTCGGTGACGCCGGACGTGCGCTGGGTGCGTATGCTGACCGATGACGAGGAACGTTCAGATGCAGCCGTGGTGGACTACCGCGGCTCTCCGACGCGTCCGTATGTCGTGGACCTGAACCAACCGCAGCGCCCAGGGCGGTCCAGCCTGCTGGAGGTGCCCATGACGGTGGTGCCCTCGTCGCTGTACCGCTGGCTGCCCCAGGCCTATGCCGTGCCGCTGGTGCGGCGCTGGAGCTGGGCCTGGCAGCCCACCCACCACTGGCTGTACCCGGACGGCCGCAACCTGCCGGCCATGCTGGGCATCGTGAAGCAGGCTGTCGCCCAGCGCTGGCCGCATCTGGAGATGGTGCTGCATTCCTCGGAACTCATGCCCGGAGGCAGCCCCAGCTTCCCCGATGGCCAGTCCATCGAGGCGCTGTACCGCGACTTGCGGGTGCTCTTCCGCTCCGTGGCCGGGCACTTTCGGGGCATGACCTTGGGGGACTTCGCGGCCCATTGGCAGGCGTCTGCCGCAGCGGCCACCCCCCCGAACGCCGCCGTTGCGCACACCACCGTCACAGGGGCCAGGGCTTGAACCTGCCGCACGTCTGCTTCATCGCCGTTCACATCTACCCGGTGCTGGCGGGGCATCGCGGCATTGCCTTCGTGGGCGGTGCCGAAGTGCAGCAGAGCGTGCAGATGCGCGCCCTGCTGCGCGCTGGCTGCCGCATTTCGGTGCTGACCAAGGACCACGGACAGCCCGACGTGGTGGACTGCGACGGCATCACCGTCTACAAGATTCCCGACAGCGGGCAGCGCGGCTGGCCGGGCCTGCGCTTCTTCCACCCTCGCATGTCGGACCTGGTGCGCCTGCTGTGGCGCATCAGCCCGGACATCGTGTTCATGCAGACCGCGGGCGAGCAGGTGGCCTCGGCCGCGGTCTACGCGCGCACGTCGGGTCGGCCCTTCGTGTTTGCCGGTGCCAGCGACAAGGACTTCGTCACGGGCCCGCTGCCCGGCATGCCGGCGCAGCACACGGCGATGTACCGCTGGGGCCTGCGCGCTGCCAAGGCGGTGGTGGTGCAGAACGTGGCGCAACTGGAACTGCTCAAGCGCCACTTCCGCCGCAACGGACACCTCATCCAGAATGGCTATGAAGAGCCGCAGGCCCAGCCCGGGGACTTTGAAGGCAGCGTGCTGTGGGCGGCGACGGTCAAGCCCCTGAAGCGGCCCGATCTTGTGCTGGACTTGGCGCGGCGGTTGCGCCACCTGCGCTTCCTGATGGTGGGTGGCCCTGGGGTGGACCGCGGGGCGCAGGCCTATTTCGATGGCATCGCACACCAGGCGCGGGGCCTGTCCAACCTCACGATGACCGGGCATGTGCCCTTCCGTGACGTCGGCCTCGCCTTCGACGGGGCCAGCGTGTGCCTGAACACCTCGGACTACGAGGGCCTGCCCAACACCTTCATGCAGGCCTGGCTGCGCGGCATTCCCACCCTGTCTTTCGTGCGGCCGGAGTCGGCCCCCGGTGTCAGCGGAACGCTGGCCTGCGACGACGTGGACCACATGGCGCTGCGCCTGGACCGGTTGACACGCGACCGCGCGGCCTGGAGTGCTGCGAGCCAGGCCTGCCGCCGCCACTTCGAGGACCACCACACCATGGACGTGGCCGTGGCGCGCTACCTGGAGGTCTTCGATCAGGTGTTGCGCGGCAGGCGCGTCACGGTTGCAGTGCCAGCGCGCCTGGGGGAGCGGACGTGATCCTGCGTTCCCTGGGCTGGGGCAGCGCCATGGCGGGTGTGCGCCTGCTCACCAGCTTCCTGAGCATCAAGGTCACGGCACTGGCCCTGGGCCCGGGCGGGCTCGTGCTGGTGGCGCAGTTGACGGGCTTCATCGGCCTGTGCCAGAGCATGCTGGGACAGGGTCTGGTGGCCGGTGCCGTGCGGCTGGGAGCCGAACATGGAGCCGACCAGGAGCGGCGCGGACAGGTCTATGCCACGGTGCTGCGCATGGGCGCAGTGCTGGTGGGATGCTGGGCTCTGGCGTTGGCAGTGGCCTCGCCCTGGATCGCGCAGGCTTTGCTGCATGACCGAGGGCTGGCACCGCTGATCGCCGTGGCGGGCCTGGCGGTGGCCGCGGCCATCTTCAACGATCTGCTCTTCGGTGTCCTGGGCGTGGCCAAGGAGGTGGGCCTCATCGGGCGCGCTTCCATCGCCTCGGCGCTGCTGGGCCTGCTGATCTTCGCGCCCTGCGCCTGGTGGTGGGGCCTGCAAGGAGCCCTGTGGGCTTCGCTGTCGGTTTACGTGGTGGGCTTGGCTCTGAGCATCGCTCTGGTGGCGTGGCGGTCCAGCGGGCTGCACTGGCGTGACGTGCAGGGCCGGTTCGACCGCGAGATCGCGCGCCGCGTGCTGAGCTTCTTTCCGATGCTGCTGGTCAACGGTGTGTTGCCCGCCTTGACGCTGATCCTCGTGCGCGACCTGCTGGCCAGCCGCCTGGGCCTGGAGGCCGCCGGTCTGTGGCAGGCCAGCTGGCGACTGTCCGAAGCCTGCCAGGCGTTGGTGGTGGCCTCGGTGTCGCTGCACTTCATGCCCGGCATGGGCGAGCACGCACATGACCCCGAGGGCCGGCGCCGCCACGTGCTGCGCACCCTGGCCGGTGCCTGCGCGGTGTCCGCTTTGCTGGCCGCCGCCTTGTGGCTGGGCCGTCGGCCAGCCGTCCATCTGGTCTTCAGCACCGGTTTCGAGGCGGTGGTCGACCTGCTGCCCTTGCAACTGCTGGGCGATGTGCTGAAGACGGCCGCATGGATCCTGTCCATGGCCCTGGTGGGCACCCTGCGCACACGCTGGTTCATCACCTCGCTGTGCGCTTACGCACTTGTGTTCTTCGGGGTCTCGTGGGAGCTCGTGCCGGTGCTGGGTACGGCAGGGGCACAGTGGGGCTACGTGGCCGCTGCCGCCTTGCAAGGGCTGGTGGCCACCTGGGCCCTGCGCGACGTGCTGTGGCGCAGCACACTGCAGGTGGCGCCGGTGATCGAAGGGCCTTCCGAGGCCGGAAGGGCGGGGGCGTGATGATCGGCATGCAAGAGACAAGCAGCGGCAGGCAGGCCCTGGCCTGGAGCCTGCTGATGGCCGCCGTGGCGCTGGGGGCGGGCGCGGCGCTCGGGTTGGCCCCGCCAGCGCTGGTGTTGCTGGGCCTGGCGGTGCTCGCGCCGCTGCCCTTCATCCTGAACGACTACCGCGTGGGGGTGGTGCTGCTGGCCCTGGTGCTGCCGGTGTTGCCCATGCTGCCCTCGGTGCGCGGACTGAACCCTGCCAACTACCTGGTGCTGGCCAGCTGGCTGGGCTTTGCGGCCCAGCGCTGGCGGCTGGGCCCGCCTGGGCCGGCCCAGCCCTCGCGTCCCGTGGTGCCCTTGCCTGCGCCGCTGTGGCTGTGCTTCGCCCTGCCCGCGGCCGTCGGCATGGTGGTGGCCTGGCCGCACATCGGCGAGGGGGTGCGCAACTACCCGGCGGTGGTGGATGCCGTTCGCGAATTCCATCCGCCCACCTATCTGGTGGACCGCTTCGTCAAGCCGCTGCTGTACTTCTTCTCCTTCGCCTTCCTGCTGGCCAACGCCGTGCGGGACAGCCGCCACCCAGAGCGTTTCATTGCCGTGCTGGCCATGTCCGCCGTGGCGCCGGCGCTGGCCGTGTTCTGGACCGTGGCCCAGTACCCCGGCAGCCTGGCCGAACTGGCGCGCGACCGCGAGTTCATGGCCCCGCGCGGCATGCACGCCAATGAGTTCGGGCTGCTGCTGGCCCTGCTGTGCGGGCCCTTGCTGTTCCTGGCCGGGGGCGCGGGCGGCGGGCGCTGGAGGGTGCTGGCGCTGTGCACCCTGGCTCTGGTGGTCCCGGCGCTGCTGCTCACCTTCTCGCGCGGCGGACTGCTGGCGGCGCTGATCGCGTTCGTCGGCTTCCTTTGGCACGAGCGCCGCCTGAAGACGCTGCTGCTGAGCGCCGCGCTGGCCGGGCTGGCGCTGCTGGCATCGCCCGAGGAATTGCAGGAACGCTTTGCCACCGGCCTGCGCGCCGGGGCCTTGGCCGATACGCAGCGCGTGGACCGCGACGAACTCACCGCCGGCCGGGTGAATGGCTGGATGCTGCTGGCCCCCGAGGTGCTGGACAGCCCCTGGATCGGCCGCGGCCTGGGCTCGACGCAGTGGTCCTCGGCCGTGGCGGCCGGCCGCTACAAGGCCAACCATCCGCACAACATCTATCTTGAGGTGTTGATGGACCTGGGGCTGCTGGGCCTGGCGGCCATGGTGCTGCTGCACGCGCAGTACCTGCGACGGCTGCGACGGCTGGCGGGGGACGAGACGCTGAGCCCGGCGCTGCGCAGCTTCTTCCGGGGTGCACGCTGGTCGCTGTGGGGGGGTCTGGCCATGGCGGCGACCACGGCCTTCTACATGCCCAACCCGGCCCAGGCGCCCTGGTGGTTCTGCCTGGGGCTGCTGTTCGCGTACTGGGGCCAGGCTGCAATGCCGGCCCGTGCCGCAGCCCGATGACGCTGCGCGTGCTGTTCCTCGTGAACTCGCTGTGCGTGGGGGGCGCGGAGAAGCATGTGGTGTCGCTGGTCAACGGGCTGGACGCCACGCGTCACCGCCTGGCGCTCACCGCCCTGAAGCGCGAGGAGGCCCTGCTGCCGCAGATCGCACCGCACCGTCTGGTCGACGGCCTGGCCTGCCTGGATGTGGCGCAGGGGCTGTCCTGGGGGGCCGTCCGGCGCCTGGCGCGCCAGCTGGATGCGCAGCGCACCGACGTGCTGGTCTGCACCAATATGTACGCCCTGCTGTACGGCTGGCTGGCGCGCGCCCTCTCGCGCCGGGGCCCCCAGGTGCGGCTGGTGGAGGTGTTCCACAGCACGCTGCCCGAGTCGCGCAAGGAAGCCCGCCACATGGTGCTGTACCGCCACCTGGTGCGCCGTGCGGACATGCTCGTGTTCGTCTGCCAGGCCCAGGCCGACCATTGGCACGTGCACGGCCTGCGGGCCCGCCAGGATGTGGTCATCCACAACGGCATCGACACCGCGCGATTCAGCGACAGCTGGAGCCCCGAAGACAAGCGCCGGCTGCGTGCCGAGCAGGGTTTTGCCGAGACCGACCTGGTGGTGGGCCTGTGCGGGGTGATGCGGCCGGAGAAGGCGCACGGTGACTTCCTGCGCGCTCTGGCGCAGGTGGTGCAGGAGCCTGAAACGGCGCGCAAGAGGCAGCGCGTGTGCGGATGGTTGATCGGCGACGGCCCGCTGCGGGCCACGCTGGAACGTGACATCGATGCCCTGGGCCTGCGCGAACGCGTGCGCATCAGCGGGTTCGTGCAGGACGTGCGGCCGCTGGTGGCCGCCTGCGACGCCATGGCCATCACCTCCACCACCGAGACCTTCTCGCTCGCCGCGCTGGAGGCCATGGCGCTGGGCAAGCCCTTGCTGATGACGGACGTGGGCGGGGCGCGGGAACAGGTGCGCCATGGCCACAACGGCTGGCTGGTGCCGGTGGGGGACGTGCAGGCCATGGCCGGGGCCCTGGCCCGGTGGCTGGACCCTGCCGCCCGTGAGGCCATGGGTCAGCGCGCCGCAGCCCAGGTGCGCGAGCACTTTGAACTCGCGGGCATGGTGCAAGGGTTCGAACGGCAGTTCAGCGCCCTGGCGTGAAGCCGCCTCGCCCAGCGCAGGGGGGGTCACCGCCGTGGTGATCCCGCCATGGGCGGCGTACGCGCAGGCCTGGGCTCTACATCGAAGCTTCGAGCATGCGCCGGTAGTCCTCACGCGAAGCCAGGCGGGGGTTGAGCTTGTGGCAGTGGTCGGCCAGGGCGCCGTCGATGACCCGTTCGAAGCACGAGCGCTCCACGCCCATGGCCGCCAGACCGCTGGGCAGCCCGAGGCGCTGGCACATGGCCCTGATGGCCTCGCCCAGCGCCTGGCCGGCCGCATAGGCCCCGCCCTGCGCGCCCAGCCCCATCGCACCGACCATGCGTTGCAGACGCCGGTCGCGCACCACCGATTCGGCTTGCGCGTTGAAGTCGATCACCGCGGGCAGGAACATGGCGTTCAGGGTGCCGTGGTGCAGGCGCGGGTCGACGCCGCCCAGGCTGTGGCTGAGCGAATGCACGCACCCCAGGCCTTTCTGAAAACCCAAGGCGCCCTGCATGGAGGCGCTGAGCATCTGCGTGCGGGCCTCCACGTCCTGGCCGTGGCGCGTGGCCTGCTCGATGTGGGCCCAGCCCCGCTCCAGGCCGTCCAGCACGATGCCGTCAGCCGGCGGGTTGAAGGCCGACGCCATGTACGACTCCATGCAATGGGCGATGGCGTCCATGCCGGTGGCGGCGGTCAGCAGCGGCGGCAGTCCCAGCGTCATCTCCGGATCCAGCACCGCGACCTTGGGCATCAGGTGCCAGGCGTGGAAGCCCAGCTTGCGTCCGTCCTGCACGATCACGATGGCACCGCGCGCCACCTCGCTGCCCGTGCCGGCTGTGGTGGGCACGGCGATCAGCGGCCAGACGCGAGGAGTGATCAGCCCTGAGCCGCCTTCGATGGTGGCGTAGCGAGCCAGCGGCCCGTCATGGGTGACCAGGATGGCCACGGCCTTGGCGCAGTCGATGGGCGAACCGCCCCCCACTGCAACCAGTCCGTCGCACCCTTCCTGACGGGCCAGCGCGCAGGCTTCGCGTGCAGCGGCCTCGGTGGGGTTGGACGGGGTGCCGTCGTACACGGCCACGTGCTCCAGCCCAGCGAGTTGCGCCAGGGCCCGGTCCACCAGACCGGCTGCGCGCACGCCCTTGTCCGTGACGATGAGGGGCCGTCGGATGCCATGCTCCTGGCAGGCGGCAGCCAGTTTCTGCAGAGCCCCACGGCCCAGCTCGACGACATTGAGGTAACGGATCTGTGACACGCTCATTGGACGGTTTCCCTGCGCAGGTGCGGTGTCAACCACCGCGGTTGGGTTCTCTCGTCTGTATCGTAGCGGCACCTACGACGCGCTCCAACGCCGCCTGAACGCAGCGTGCCTCTGGCGCGCTCAGTCTTCCTGGCCCGCATGCAGTTGCAGGTTGGCTGCACGCACCCGTGTGGACAGTTCTCTCGCGATGTTCAGTGCCAGCTCCAGTGCGGCCTCCGGGTGTGTGGACCGCAGGTGCGCGAAGGCTTGCGCGTCCAATTGCAAGGCCCGTACGGGCGTATCCGCAAGCGCCGTCGCGGAGCGAGGGCGTCCGTCCAGGAAGGCCATTTCGCCGATGAAGTGCCCGGGGCCGAAGGTGGCCAGACGCGGGCTGCCAGGCTGATGCTGGGTCAGCACACTGACGCTGCCGCGTTCGATCAGCCAGACATCGTCCGCCGGCTCTTCCCGTTGGAACAGGGCCTGGGCCTGGTCGACCTCGCGCACCCGGCCATGCGCCAGCACGGCCGATGCCTGCTCGGGACTCAGGCCCTGTAGCAGCCTGTTTCGCTCCAGCGGTGTCGATTCCGGCGAGGGTGGCGCCCCTCCAGACTGAAGCACCATGTTCTCGCAACGCTCCAGCGCCCGGTCCAGATCGGGCTCTTGCGCCAGGCCAGGCCGGCGAGGCAGGGCCTCCAGGCCCCGTTGCAGTTCGTGGGCACGGCAGCTCTGCAGTCCGCACAGCACCACCGTCATGCCTTGGCGACCCAACTCCGACACAAGGCCCTGCACGGCTTCGCTGCCGCTGGTGTCGACATCCTGGACGCTGCTGACGTCGATGACGGCGGACTTGGCCTGTGGGTGCGCTTCGTCAGCCAACTGGCGCAGTCGCACGCTGTTGCCGAAGAAGAGGTGCCCGTTGAGCCTCAGCACTGCCACGGCATCTCGGTTCTCGTCCAGAAGGTGCTGTTCGGCCGCACTGCGTATGCGTCTGGACCGATGGTGTCGCAAGCTCTCCCAGCGGGCTGTCGAGCGGTGTGCCAGGCGGCGCAGCACGATGAGCGTGGACAGGCCGATGCCCAGGAAAGTGGCCCAAGTCAACCCGCCGGCGCAGGCCACGAGGGCGATGGCGGTCGTCAGCCAGAAGGCCTGGTCCAGCCGGACCTGCCGGGGCTGCCGGATCTTGTGCATAGCCTGGCCCAGCCAGCGGCGATCGGTCATGATGACGGCGTGCATCAGCAGGAAGCCTGCCACCAGGCCGGCCGGCACGGCAGACAGCCAGGGACACAGCACCATCAGCGAGCCCGCAGTCAGCAGCATGCAGGCCACAACGGCCATCTTGCCGCGCCCGCCAGCTTCCCAGTTGGCTGAACTGCCTATCCCGGTGCCTGTGCTCGGCACGCCACCCAGCAGAGCGCTGAACATGTTGGCACCGCCTAGCGCTACCAGTTCCCGGTGGGCATCGACCTTGACGCCGTATCGAAGCTCCAGCATCCCGGCGGTGGAAAAGGTTTCCAGCACCATCACCAGCGCCAGCGTGAGCGCGCCGGGGAGGCCGATCAGCAGCAGACGGGGCAAATCCGCGCGCAGGAGCATGTCTGCCTCGGCCAGGGGAATCGAGAACGCCTGCGTGGCCAGTGCTGCCACCGGTTGCGCTGACGGCCAAGGCAACAGCCAGCCCACCAGCCCCAGGCCCAGGAGCGGTGCTGCCACTGACGGGCCCAGAGCGAATAACCACGACGGGCGCCGCCTCCACATGGGCCAGGCCAGAAAAGTCAAGAGCATGCCCACCGCCACGGCAGCGTGCTGCCAGACGCCGCCTGACTGCAGGAACGCCTGCCAGACCAGCAACAAGGCCGTGCCGATGCCGATGCCAGCGAACACGGGGGAGGGGATCATCTTGAACAGCAGGCCCCACCGCAGCAGGCCTGCCACCAGCACCAGGGTCGAGGCGAACAGGAAAAGCAGGCTGGTCGCCAGCAGCCCGAGCCGGAAAGCCTCGGCGTCTGACAAGTCAGGCCCGGTGGCGGCCCTTGAAAGCTGCAGCACCAGAGCGGTGAACGTGACCAGCGAAGCCGTTCGCGGGGAGGAGATGATGCTGCGATCGCTGCCCAGCATCAGCGCGGCCACGGGCGCTGCCATTGCCGTGATGAGCGTGGCCCACAAGCCCGGCATCGCACCGGCTGGGCCCAGCACAGCTGCGAAGAGCAGCAGCGGCCCGATGGCGTTCGGGAAGGTCTGGATCGCGGCCTCGAGCCCACCGCGAAACTCCATACGCCAATCTTGCGCAGGGGTCGCTGCATTCTCGGAACCAAAGTTCGTGGGGAAATTCGACGGGGGCATTGCGGCGGGCTTCCGGGGGCGTGCCGCAGTATAGAAAGGTGGAGGACACCCGGTCTCGCCGTCCAGCGCGGTTCTTGGGGGGGGCAGGTCAGAGCAGGGACTGTTCGATAGACTCCATCGCGCGCTGATGACTTTGCACTTCCCGAACACCGCATGTTCTCAATCTGATGACCCCTGATTCCTCCAATTTCCACGAACAGGTCTTGCAAGACACCTTGCGCGAGGTGTTCGGTGACATTGAGCAGGAGGTGATCGACAGGGTGCGTCCGTGCATGACCACCGTGGGGCTGATGGGGGGGCAGGTGCTGATGCGCCAGGGCGACCCACCTGACAGCATCTACCTCGTGCTCTCGGGCCGCCTGCGTGCCGTGGCAAGCCGTGCGGGGGGTGAGCAGGTCGTCCTGGGCGAGATCGGACGTGGCGAACCCATTGGCGAGATGGGTGTGGTCATGCAGCAGCCCCGAAGCGCCACCATCATCGCCCTGCGTGACAGCGTGCTGCTGCGGTTGTCAGCGCAGGACTTTACCGATCTTCTTCAGACCTGGCCCCGCCTGGGATTGCCGCTGGCGCGCAAGCTCATCGAGCGCATGACGCGCAGCAACGAACGAAGCGGGGCGTCCCGCGACATCAGCAACATCTGCCTTCTGCCGCTGCACGCCGGGCTTGATGTCGCAGGCCTGGCCCGGCGTTTGCGCGATGCGCTGGAGTCCGAGTTGTCCCGTGGCACGGCAGCGCAGGCTGGCCCCCGGCTGCCCGTGTCACTGCTGGATCGCGCGGCAGCCGAGGCTGGCCTGGGCCCCGGCGGCGCGGACATCACACCCGGGCTGGCCGACGCTTACCACCGGCAACTGGCCTGGTTGGACGAGCAAGAGGCCCGCCATGCCATGCAAGTGCTGGTGGCCGACCGTGAGGACACCCCCTGGACACAACTGTGCATTCGCCATGCAGACCACGTGCTGCTGGTGGCCGATGCCGACGGGGAGGTGGCCATCACGCCGGCCGAGCGCCACCTGCTGGCCGCAGATGCGATGGACGCTGCACCGGCCCCGAGCCTGGTGTTGCTGCATCCGGACGACAGGCGCATTCCGCTTGACACGCGCCGATGGCTGGAAGGGCGAGCCCACATCCAGGAGGGAGCTTTTTCGCATTTCCATGTCCGCCGTAGCCGGGCGGCAGATTGGGGCCGTCTGGCACGCATCCTCTCCGGGCAGGCCACCGGTCTGGTGCTGGCCGGTGGCGGGGCCCGTGGATTTGCCCACCTGGGCGTCATGCAGGCGCTGCAAGCGCAGGGGGTGGACTGGGATCTTGCAGGGGGCACCAGCATCGGCGCCGTGATGGCAGCGCTGGCTGCTGTCGATCGGCCCGTGGAGGAGGTCACCGAGGTCGCAGCGAAGGCCTTCGCCGTCAACCCCACGGGTGATCTCAATTGGCTTCCCCTGGTGTCTGTCATCGCGGGCCGCAGGTTGGCGCGTGTGATTCGAGAGGCTGTCGTGGAGGCGGTCGGCGCTCCCATCGGCATCGAGGATCTCTGGAAGCCCTACTTCTGCGTCGCCTCCAATTACTCCCGAGCCCGTCCTGAAGTGTTGCGGCAGGGTGATCTGGCCGCAGCGGTCACGGCCAGCGTCTCCATCCCCGCCGCGCTGCCGCCCGTGCTGAGAGGGGGAGATCTTCTCGTCGATGGCGGCACCTTCAACAACTATCCTGTGGACGTGATGCGGCTGTCGGGCGCTGGTCGGGTGATCGGCGTGGACCTCAGCCGTGACCGCTACCGCCCGCTTGAGCTTGAACACATGCCCACCTCCGGTCAGATGTTGTTCGACCGGCTGTTCCGGCCGCGTTCCCGCCGTCGCTATGGGCGGCTGCCCAACATCGCCGCCACTGTCTTCAACGTAGCGGCCATGTCCAGCCAGTCCCACCAGCGCCGCATGCGCGATGCTGTCGACCTGGGAATCACGCCCGATGTCTCACGGGTGGGGATGCTGGAGTGGCGCCGTTTCGGCGAGGTGGTCCAGATCGGCTTGGAACATGCGCGATCTGTCCTTTCCGCCACCGACTGCCCCGTCCACTCCCCTTCGTGGCGTGTGCCGCCGCAGTCTCGGCGCTGGCGCTGACGTCATGGCGTTCTGATGCGCTCCTGATCGGCCGCGGCCCTGTGTCATGCCCTGGCCCGCAGTCAGGAGTGCGCTCGGATTCATGAGGGCGGGCTGATCTCGTGGTGGAGCAGCGTCCCGCTGTTATTCCCCAGGCCCACCACCCGCTCATAGACCGCCCTGGTCTGCCGGGCGCTGTCATCCCAGTCGAAGCGCCGGGCGGCCTGCTGCATGCGCTCCAGCCGGTCGGCAGGCCCCTCGTGGTGTTCGACGCGATCGGCCAGGTTCGTCAGGCTCGCGGACAGCGCGGCCACGTCACCCAGGGGAAAGATGCTGTCCTCGGGCAGCCCGAGTTCACGGTGCGGCGGGATGTCGCTGGCCAGGCAGGGCAGGCCCCAGGACAGGGCCTCCAGCAGGGCGATGGGCAGGCCTTCATGGGACGAGGGCAGCACGAACAGGCCCGCATGCGCCAGCAGGGCCTGAAGGGCGGTACCGGTCTGGAAGCCCGTCATCACGACGCCGGGTGTGCGGGCCGCGGCATCGGTCACCTGTGTTGCATAGGCATCGGCATGGTCGGCCGCACCCACCAGGGCCAGGCGCCAGCCCTGCAGCCGACCCTGGGCTTGGGCATTCGCGAAGGCCTGGATCAGGTCGAGGTGGCGCTTTTCCGGCACCAGGCGGCTGACCAGCAGCACGTAGCGCTTCGGCTTCAGGTCGAAGTCCGCCAGCACGCTCGGGTCTGCCGGGGCGGAAGGCAGGGTCAGGCCATTGGGGATCCAACAGCCCTGCCGCTGGTGGCGGGCCTGGACATCGCGCTGGATGGCGTGGGAAATGACCACCAGCTCATGGGCCCATCGCGCCGCGCTGGCCTCGCCCAGCTTCAGCACCCAGCGGGCCAGCGGGCCCCACTTCTGCCGCTCGTAGTCGGCGCCGTGGTGCGTCACCACCACGCGCAGGCCCAGCAGTCGGGCCAGTGGCGTCCACAGCGCCGGGCCGATGGCTTGCAGGTGCAGCACGTCCGGCCGCTGGACCAGGCCGGCGTGCAGCACGCCGAGAAAGGTGTGAGCCACGGCCTCCAGATGCTTGTGCCGCGGGGCCCACAGACGGCGCAGCCGCACGCCCTGCCAGCGGGATGCCGGCAGGACAGCCTGGTAGGGCGCGCGCGCCAGCACCGTGAGCTCGCAGCCCAGGGCCTGCAGGCGCGGGCACAGTTGCTCGGCATGGGTTTCCACGCCGCCTTGCACCCCCGGCAGGCCGCGCAGCCCCAGCCAGGTGACCCGCAGCGCCTGGTCAGCGGCGGGCATCAGGTGCTGCTCACGCCGGCCCCGACGCCCAGGGGCCTGGGGCTTGCCGGTCCCGGCGGGGTGCAGGCCGCCACCACCTGCCCGGCCAGACGTTGCCAGTCGTGCCGGCGCCGCACCAGGTTCGCCGCCTGGCGTCCCAGCGCCGCCGCGCGTTCGGGCTGGTCGATGAGTTCGAGCACGCGCTGCGTGAAGCCGTCCAGGTCGTTGACGGGCGCCAGCAGGCCGGAGCAGCCTTCGGTCACCAGCCCGGCGTAGAAGGGCAGGTTCCACACCACCGCCGGTACGCCCGTGGCCATGGCCTCCAGGCAGGTGCCGGGCAGGCCCTCGTAGTATGAGGTGGAGGCGTAGACGCGGCTGCGCCGGTACAGCTCGGGCATGGCCGCCAGCGGCACCCGGCCTTCGAAGCGTACCGGCCCGTCGGGGCCGGCCACCTCCGCCAGACGTTGGCGGACGTGGGCCTCGTCGTCCCCATAGCCCACGATGCAGATGCGCAGGGTGGGCCGGGCCTGCAGCAGGCGCAGGCACATCTCGGCCAGGGGGCGGCTGCCTTTGCGCCGCTCAATGCGCCCACAGAACAGCACGTCAATGTCCTGCACCACCTTCGGGTCTTCAATGAAAGTCGCGGTGTCCACGCCGTTGGGAATCACCACCACCCCGCCGTGACGACCGTAGCGCGCCAGTTCCTGCCGGCCCTGCTCGGTCAGGGTGATGACCTGCGCTGCGCGGTCCAGGATGTGCCGCTCCATCGCCATCTTGATCGCCACGGACAGGCGGCTCCAGGGGCTGTCGAAGTGGCGGGGCTGGTCGAAGCGGCCTGACATGCCCAGGTAGGTGGTGTGCGCCGTCAGCACGATGCGCCGCTTTCGGCTGAAGAACAGGGCAGGGATGAGCGGCGGGACGTGCAGGTTGACGGCTTGCGCCGGCCCGCGTTCACGCTCCAACCGCACCAGTGCCGCGCGCGCCTGCAGCGTCCACCACACCAAGCCCAGGCGGTGGGGCCGCAGCGGCAGCAGCAGCAGTTCCATGCCCGGCGGCGCCCGCCATTCCGGGGGGGTGCCCGCCGTGATCAGCACGATGGGCGGCGCTTTGCCGGGCAGGTGCGCCAGGAAGCTGTCCAGGTAGCGGGCGATGCCATGCACGCCGCCGAATTCCGGGTAAAAGATGACGATCAAGCAGCCTCTCCGATGGGATGGCCCGCGCTGCGGGCGGTGGTGGCCAGGGGCCGTTGGGGGAAGGTGGCGCCTTCGGGCGCCGGCGCGCCGCGAAGGGTGTCCCCCAGCGCGTTCATGGCCCGCACGAAGCCGGCCAGGCCGTCCCGCCGGGACAAGGCCTGCGCCCGGGCGTTGTGCACCAGTTGCTGGCGCAACGCGGGGTCGGCTGCCAGCCCGTCATAGGCCTGGCCCAGCGCCCGGGCATCGCCGGCGGGCACCAGCCAGCCGCTGTGGCCGTGAACCACCTCGTCGCGGGTGCCGAAGCAGTCGGTGGCGATCACCGGAACCCCATGGCGCATACAGAAGCTGAACAGCAGTTGACCGCAGCCCGAGGTCGCGGACTTCAGCGCCACCACCACCACGCCGGCGGCCGCGGCCAGGGCGTGGTATTCCTGCTCGCTGACCCCGCGGCGCACCGTGAAGTGCGGCTCGACCGGCCCGGGCGCGCGGAAGGCCTGGTCTTCGCGGCACACCAGGGTCACCGGCACAGGCCGGTGGCGGAAGGCCTCGATCACCACGTCGAAGTCCCGGTCGCTCGTGCCGCCGCAGAACACGCTGAGCCCGCCCGTGCCGTCTTTTCCGACGGCCTGTGGCCCGGCGCCGACGGCTTGCAGCGGCTCCCCGTGCCCTGCCGGCTCGCCGAACAGCGGCAGGGGCATCCAGAACACCTTGTGCGCCCAGGCGGGCCGGTGACGCGCGGTGTCCTGCGCCATGTCGCGTGAGAAGTACACCAGCGCATCGGCGCGGCGCAGCGCCAACTCCAGCAGCCCGCGCCGCCACGACCCTTGCGCAGTGGATGAGGGCGACAACAGCACCGTCGTCAACACCAACTGCGGCCGGCGGCCCTGCGCGCACAGCCTGGCGGGCCAGCGGGGCAGGGCGCACAGCAGGTAGCCGATGGACTGGCGCCACACCACCACCTGGGCGAACCGGCGGCTGCGCCAGGCGGCCTGCAGCGCGGTGCGCAGGTAGCGCCCGGCCTGGGCCACACGCGCCCAGCCACCCCCCGCCGCCCCGGCCTGCACGGCGGTGGTGGGGCAGTTCAATACCTGCCAGGCGGATGGGGGCGCACCGGGCCGTGGGCTGATCGGGAGCCCTGCTGACGGCCGGCCCTCATGGGGAGGTTGCGATGGTTGGGACGGTTGTGACGGCCCCTCCGATCCCCATGCCGGACCCGGACTCAGCCGCTCCTGCAGGTCACGCGCTCCTGCGTCATCCCAGTCCACCACGAACAAGGTACGGCTTCCAGGAGCAGGGATCAGAGGAGGACGGTTGGCAGAGTACCCAGCACCTGGCATGCCGCCATGCTGCCTACCCGGTGCCGGCACGCGTTGAGCGGCCTCAGTCCTGCGGGCGCATGTGTAACGAAGCGCTTCCCCCGCAGGCCGCTGCCTCGGCGCTGGGCGCGGACTGCGGACTTACATCCTGTTGCATCCCTCGGAGGGTGCTTACCCCCGCGGTAGGCGTATTCCTAGCATGGCCTGACCGCAGTCACCTATGTCCGGTGAGGCGGCTCAACCTCAGTCAAGGGAGCTCAATGATGATGAACGATGTCCGCCTTCCGCGCATGACCGTACTGGCCGAACTGATGGCCGCCGCGGCGCTGATGTCCGCCTGTGGAGGCGGTTCGGTGGAGGAACCCACCGCAGTGGCAGAGCAAGCCGACGAGGTGCGCACGGCACTCGCGGTGAAGAACTCCTCGATCGGCCAGGCCAAGGCCCTGCCGGCCGGGTATGTGAAATGCGCCAGCGAGTCGGGCCAGACCACCTGCAACTTCACCGGCACGGCGGTGCTGTACTACGGGGCGGCCAACTCTTTCTACTACAAGGCGGTTACCGGGCCCTTCAACTGCAGCAGCGGCAACTGGCTCTTCGGTGACCCTCTGCGGGGCGTGGTGAAGGCCTGCTACATCCCTGGGACGCCCGCGCCGGCACCGGCACCCGCACCTGCTCCAGCACCTGCTCCAGCACCCGCACCCGCTCCTTCCACCGCACCCGTCAACCTGAGCTTCGGCCCCACCAGCGCCGACATCCCCAACCCCGACCGCGGCTTCTACGGTTGGGCCGGCAACGACTTCGTCAACGGCTTTGACGCCGGCAGCGTGCAGTCCAGCTACAACGCCGGCATGCGCCTGGTGCTGGCCAAGGTGCAGCTGGACAGCTACCGCACCAGCGACTTGCCCGCCTCCTTCCTCAGCACCTTGAACACGCGCTTTGCCAGCCTGCGTTCCATGGGCATGAAGGCCACGGTGTGGTTCAACTACGACTTCAGCGCCACCGGCAATGACGCCAGCGCGGCGCAGATCAAGCGTCACCTGGAGCAGCTCAGGCCGGTGCTGGCGGCCAACGCCGACG